>Ga0209297_1000253_pt1 | contig 36108 bp, 58 predicted proteins | sample S_130805_MF_Meta_FD_187322 | JGI IMG/M metagenome (GOLD analysis project Ga0209297, IMG submission 187322) | Freshwater microbial communities from Lake Simoncouche, Canada to study carbon cycling - S_130805_MF_MetaG (SPAdes) (version 2) | ecosystem: Environmental > Aquatic > Freshwater > Lake ...
GTTTAATGGGTGACTTCAGCCACACTTTTTGACCCGCGCCGGTCGCCGCGTTCCCGCAGCGTCTTGCGTGCGTGGCACGCGATACAAAGGCATTGCCCGTTCCCTACGTCGTACCGCTCGCCCCCTTGGCTAATGGGCGTTACGTGGTCAGCCTGGGCCTCCTTTGGGCCACCGCAGACGCGACCGCACTCCCTGCACGTCCAAGCGTCTCGCGTCAGCACAGCCTGACGCCATGCTCTGTGAGCCTTGGAGCAATACCCACGGGCTGCCGCATTCGGGCGTGTGCTCTCGTCCCTCTTGCGTGCGGGACGCAAACGCAGCGGCCTGTGGATTGGGATGCGGGTTGGCACTAGGACTTCATCACGACCGATACGGTGGCCGTGGCGTTGGTGCTGGCTGCCACCAGCTTGACGTATGGCACGGCATAGGCGGCGTCGGGCAGAGCGTACATCGTTTGGTTCGTCGTGCTGGGGGAAAGCGTAATAGAAGCCACCGAGCCGTCAGAGCCGTACAGCTGAGCGAACGTGCCGGCGTCCGTGGTGTTGCCCCAGACGTTGATCGTCGCGGCATTCGTCGTGATCGTGGGCAGCTGCATTACAGCGCCTGCCATGTCCTCAAGCCGCAGCGTGGTGCAGCTGGCCGTGGCCGTAGCGACCGTGGCGGTGACAACGCGAAAGCTTCGGCGGATGCGTACCTGACTCATGCTCGCTCCTCAGTGTGTGGCTCGGGTCGTGCCCGAATCGTGGCCTCTGCCGTTACTGTACGGGAATCTGCGGTAACTCTTGCAGATACGTGGCGGCGTCAATCTCCTCCATCGTTCCGCCGCTGGTGAGCAACGGTAGCATCTGGGCCGCTGCCTCGTACGCGCAGAATGCCTCTGATGTTGCGAGCATGATGCGGCCTTGCATGTCTCGCGGGGCGTTCTTCGCTGGGTCAATGCCCGTCAGTGTATTCGTCTCGGCGTTTGGGTGGCCCCATGCCGTATCAAGTGTGGCGCGGATTTGCTCATAGGCTTCGTCACCCGCAAGGCAGCGGAAGTATCGCATCAGTAGCTCACTCCCCATTTTGACTTCAGGTAGTTTTCAACCAATGTGCATTGCGATGCAGTAAGGAAAGCGTCGTACGCAAGAATCTCGCAGATACTGCCGCTCAGAAAAAATGCGTACAACCCCGAGGCAGGCGTTTGATTGCAAGCCCCGAGATAAATTCCAGCGGCGTAGTTCTCCATTGCACTGCCGCCCGTGTTGTCTGCAACTCCATTAGCCCTGCGGACAATTGAGTTGTAGTTCTGAGAGTTTATTTCTGATTGCACATATTGGTATCGAAAAACTGTTGGAGTTGATGTGCTGGCAGATGTCGAAACTGCACGCAGGGTATTAGAGACTGCGTCATTTTGCCTGCTATGCCATTGCGGGTATCCGTTAGTAGCAGAAAAACCAATTGTGTTGTAGGAGCCGTACAGTGAAATGTTTTGGTATGACGATGCCAACACGCACTGCCTACTAGTAGCAGAGCCTTTGATTGCGGCTACGAACCAAGTGCGATTTTCTACATTATCAACCGTAGTGTTCCCCAGCGAGTCATTTGCTCCGTCAAACAGAATCGCCGTTTTGCCGTTGACGGTCGTTGTGGTGGGCCTGTTGTTCGCCGTCGATTGCGTGAACGTCCTTGGGCTTGCGGAACCCGACTTGGATGCCCACGCACTGACGTTGCCGCTCACAAGCGTGACCGTAGAAGCGTCGGCGGCATCAAGCCAGAACGCCAATCCGATGATGCTCTTGGGGTCAAATCCCGTGGCTCGCGGCCTCAATAGTCTCGGACTCATTCCCATGGCTCAGTTCTCCTGCTGTTCTGCTGCTCGAGGCTGCAGGGCGTACAACAGCCGCGTCTGCTCGCTCACGGCCTTGCTGATCTCACGCTGCGTCTCGCTCAATGACTTCACAAAGGCCCTGTGCTCCTCAACAAGAGGTAGCAAAACATCGGCGCGAAGCACCCAGCCGCAAGCAATGGCTACCAAAGTGGGAAAGCCCCACCGCTCCATAATGCTGTAAAACGTTTCCTTTGCTTGGTCGGTCACTGCATGGCCTCCAGCATCTCGGCACGATTATCCAGCCACCGCTGCACGATTTTCTTGACGATCTCGCTGATGATGGCCGCCAGAATGATGCTGGCCAGAAACCCCATGCCGTACTCACGCTCCTGGCGTTCAAGCCGCCGTGCGAAGTGTTTGGCCACCACTTCGGTCTGCTTGGCATCGCATTGATACAGCACCGGAATGGGCCACTCCCTCAAGGCTCGCTCGACAATGCGGCCAACACGCTCACGGCCTATCAGATGCTTACGCATCGGCAGCGAGTCCCAAACGTCGGCAACGAGCTCTTCGCGTGTCATTTCTTGCCCGTTCCTTTGCATGCAGGGCACTCAAGCACAATGCGGCCGTCGCCAATCTTGCCGGTGCCATCGCAGTTGTCGCACTTGTCGCTGGCTGGCGTCGGTGCGATCTCGTGCCGCAGCTGCGTCACCATGCGGGCTGTTTCGCAGGCCATGTCAGCGGATACGCCGTGGTCATCGGGCAGCGTGGCCACGCATCCAATCAGCACGACAACGAGGCAGATAAGGAATCTCACAGCACACCTCTGAGCCAGTTTTCTGGAAGCGTTCGCGGCTTAAACCCGCTGTAGCCGGCGAGAGCGAATGAGTCTCCACCTGGGCCGATCATACGGGTGAAGTCCTTGGCCTTTACCCACCCAGCAGACCGCTGGAACTGGGCCGGCAGGTTCTTGTCTACAGTGCCTTGGTAGCAATCGCCCCACGAGTTCACGACGAGGATTGCAGGCTCTGGATTCCATCGCACGCCTGCCGCCATCTGGCAATGAGCCCAAGAGCCCATAGGCGTCATGTAGCCCTCACGCAGCGTCATGGAAAAGCCCATGCCACTGCACAGGGCAACCGGGTAGCCGTTCTGCAGGCTCTTCGCCGTGTCCTCAAACGATGCGACGAGTGCCACGCTCTGCACTTTGTGCTCGGCTGCGAACTTCTCCAGCGAGTCTGGCACGCCGTCGCGGCCCCATTCCTTCTCGCGGTTTCCGCTGTTGTCAATGAACTGCTGGCCGTTGTACGTCTGCCCGTAGTGCAGCGTGCCGTACTTCGTGACTGCCTTGGCGGCAGCACCGCCATACGAGCCGTCGCCGCCATAGTTCTTCTGGCCACGCACTTCAACTCGGCTAAACCCGTACACGCTCGCCTCAAGCACCCGCCCGCCATACGCCTCCGGCTCGTTCCGTAGCAGGATGTCACAGGCGGCCAGGATGTCACACGAGAGCGACCAGCCCCAGCCAACGCATGATCCAATCTTCTGGCTGCCACGCTTCCACTCAGGCGAGACGCTCAGCAATGCCGATCCCAGGAAAACATCACGGCTCTCGTCTAGAGCCAGATCTGGCCCGGCCTGCGAGAGCGTGGGCCTGGAAAGCGTGGCGAGAAACGCCTCAGTGCCCTTGCGGTCTGGGGCGTAGCCAAAGAGTGGCACGAAATCCATGCGTCAGCCTCCGTTGACGCCGGCCCACGCCACGGCCTTGGCAAACGCTGCGTAACGGCTTCGCACGTCAGCCGTGACCGAAACCACGTCGGTGCCAATAGCCTGCCCGTAGGCGGCCTCCACGGCCTCCCTGAGCCCTGCCACTGAGCCGGGTGCGTGCTGGCCGATGCGACGCCATGCGATTTCGATGGCCAGCGTGGTGAACATCCGCAGCGAGCGGGTATCGGTGAAGACCACTTCGGTGGTCACGGCATCGCCGGCCACGACGGTGGCGGCCTTGTGCCACGTCTGAGCCCATAGCATCCGGTCGCCCATTGGCATCGCCTTGAGGGACTCGGCCACGGGCTTTACCAGCTGCTGCATCTCCACGCTCGGAGTCTCCACGTCCACAGTGACGGCAGGAGCCGCCGGAAGCTTGGGCATCGGGATCTGGCCCCATGCCGCCGCGATGATCAGCAACGCGGCTGCGATTCTGCTGAGAGCGGAACGCTCGGCGTAGCAGGCTTGGGCGGCCTGAGACAGCCAGCCGGCGATGGTTTCCCGGTACGGGGCGGCCAACAAAGCAACCGCCGCCACCACGGCTGCAAGGCGAATGATTGAATCATCGCTCAACGGACGGCCTCCACTTGGAGCAACGCCCATCGCACGAGGGCTTCGCCCTGCGGTGCTCGGACAATGTCGCCCAGCAGCTTCACCAGCTGATCGTCAAGTTTTGCGTCGGTTTTACTGGCCAGCCATTCGGCGGCCTCGGCCACGATGAGCGACTTCTTGTACGGGTCCGACTCGTTCACGAGCCGCTGGCCGTAGCCAATGAGAGGCGACCACGCCTGCAAAAGGGCAATCTGCTGCCAGATGTTGAGGTTCGCACCGTACTGCTCGAGCTCGGCGGGCGTGGCTTCGTATGCGGGCATTATCAGTCCTCCTCGTCTGATTCTGCCTCCTCCTCGTCGCTACTTGCAGTTGAGTGCAGCACGGTGTCCTGCAGTTCTTGGTAGAGAAACTGCCAGATGTCCTTGGCCTCGTCGTGTGCGTCTTTGGCGTCCAAACGAAAGGGCTGTTGCCACACTTCTTCCTCAAGAACCTTCGCATTGCCGTCCGTGTAGTAGGCGTACACGTACAGCCGCCCGTATTCGACGACGATGCGGCGAACGATTGCGTCTTTCTCTTTGGCCATCATTCGCCCCTCATGCCGTCAATCAGGCCCTCAATCGGATCGTCACCACGTTCGTGCGGTGCGTCGAACCGGAAACGTACGAAATCGTTTTCGGTCTTGCGGTAAGCCTTGTCGGCTGGCTCGGCCAACCTGTCGGCCAGGTGCTTGGCCCTGATGGCGGCACAATGCTGGCGAATCTCTGCCGGCGTCGGGTCGCCGTGCCGTGGCCCCTTCTTTCGCTTGCTGCGGTCCAGGCGTAGCGGCAAGTGCAGCCGGTCGCGTAGCCGAATGATCTGGTCCCTACTCACGCCAAGAAACGATGTCATCTCGGCGTATGTGGAACCAGATGCCCACACGTTCGTCAGCAACGCTTGAAACGACTTACACGCCGTCGAGACTGTTCGCCGCATGGGCAGTCTCCATCCAACTCATCAGCATTCGCTGCGACGGGTTGAGGTACAGATGTTGGCCCGTCGCTCGCGCAATGCTCTGGTGAAACGGAACGTGCTCGCAGTCCAATGTGCCGTCGTAAGTGCCACGCAGGTAGGCGTCGGTGCGATAGATCGCCATGCCGCCGAACGCAGACGAGACGAGCACGGGCGGCGAGCCAACCGGCGGCAGCCATGTGTAGCCAAAGCCGCCATACCCATTCTGGTATGTGTCGAAATAGCACTCGGCCTGCCCAACGCCACGCAAGGCCCATAAGTCGTAATGGTGCCACGACGGCCCGTTGCCGAAGTCGTACTGAAACAGGCTGGCACTGGCCATGCCGTAGGCACCTTGCAACTCAACGAGCCAGCCGAAGCCGTTGAGCACGCCGCTGTGGTTCCAGCCTCCCCATGCGTCCCAGTCAATCACAACCACATAGTCCGCGTCGGGCGAGCAGGCCCGTACCCACCGCTGGCATGAGTCGCGGTACTCAGCCAGGGCGATCGTGCGGCGGCCGGCGAACTCGGCACTGTGCTGCTCGCGGCCGAGAATCTGATAGTGAAACGTGGCCTGTGGCTTCTCGCGGCAGTAGTCGTGCAGCACGTCCAGCGTGGCGTCAGTGCAGTCGTTGGACTCGATGTGCAGCGACCACGAGCCGCACAGATCCTGCAGCTGCTCAAGGTGGCCAAGGTTGCGGGCGAGACGCACGGCACAGTTGCGGGCCAGCCCAACGAAAGCCACCTTTGAGTTCCTCAGCCGGGCCGCGCCTTCTTCGGCACGCTGGGAATAGTCCTGCAAGAAGGGCTCGTGCGGCTGCCACAGATTAGATGGCATCTCAGGCATACACGCCTCGCTTTCTGCACAGGGCTGCCGCTGCGTCACTTGGGACGCCAGACGATGCCAGAAAAGAAACGCACTCAGCCATGTAGCGAATCGAATCTGAACTGTTTCGATTTGTTGCACCGTAACCGTGATCGTCCTGCGTGAATGTCGCGCCGGCACCGGGGACAAACACGCAGCCCCACAACGCGGCGACTGCGGCAAACCCGATGGCGTCAGACCACGGCCCCATGCGCCAGAACTGCTTGGCCTCTAGCCATCGCAGACAATCCAGACGCAGGCCACTGCCAATGCCGGTTTCTGTTGGGTACGGGTATTGCACCAGCCTGCTGCACACCTGCGCCGAGCTCATGTGAGTCACCGACTCAAAGCCGTTCGAGACGGCACCGATTTGCGTGCCGTCCGTGTTAGCAACCCAGTAGTCGTGGAACACAACGGCAGAATCAGGATGCCGATTAACGCTATCGACAACGCCATTGGCCAGCCAGTCATCCGCTCCCATGTGAATGACGTGGTTGCCGACGAGGGTTGGGTAGAGAGCCGATGCGGCCTGCTGCCAATCGTCGGCCTTTGCTTCGTGACGCTGCAGGCGGACGCACGGATACACGCCACGCAGCTGCTCGACAATGCCAGGCGTGTCATCGGTGCTGGCGTCGTCAATTACGAGCACCTCCACCGGGTTCTGCATGGCCGCCGAAACTATGGCACGGCTGAGCGTGGCCGCCCTGTTGCGGGTTGGAATCACAACGGAAACGCTCATAGTTTTGCCCCAGTGCAGATGGCTAGCCTGTAGTGACACATTGGGCCAAAGCCGGTGTGCAACGTCTCGTCGTTCATCCCGAACACAAACACGTTTCGCCAGTAGCGTTTCAGCGTGGCCCTGAGCTCTGCTTCGGTCTTGCAGTTCACATGCCCGGCCTTGCTGAGATCCGACGCATGCGGCTGAGACTCAAGCGACGGCATGCCGCAGATGAACGTGCCATGCTGCCCGATGCTCAAAGCGACGTTGCCAAGAAATGCGCCCTCTTGCTCCTGGCGTATGTGCTCAAGCACGTCCAAGGCGTAGGCAGCATCGAACTGCAGGCCGCTAGGCGTGAGCCTTGGGCCTGCGATCATGTCGTGTTGTTGAAACGTGACGTTTGCCAGATGCTGTCGGCTGCATGCCTCTGAAATGAATCCCTCGTCAAAGTCGGTGGCCATCACGTTGCCGACAGACTGAGCCACCACGCGAGTGGCGAAGCCGTCGCCGCACCCAACCTCAAGCACGCAATCTGCACCAGCCAGCACCTTGGCTACGAACTTGTACCTGGCCAGCGTGAACCCCAGTCGCTTGGCGTCCACCTCGTAGGTGTGCGAAGACATCAGCCCAAGCGAATGCCGCTGGTATCCACAGAGCGAATCGTATTGCGATTCTCTCACGACACTCGCACGGTAGTCCGTGCCTCCTGGCCGTATGACTTCTCCACCACCAAGCGGCCTACTAGCGAGTCATCGCCAATCACGTCCTGCAGTGCATCCAGCACCGCCTTGGCGATGTTGTCTACGTCGGGCCTGGGCAGCTTTAGTGCGTCAGGTTTCACGCCGGCTTTTCGCATGTGCGACTTCGGACGCTTAAACACGGCATCTATCACCACGTTCAGCGGCTCGCCGGTTGTCGTGAGCCCAGCCGCTCGAGCAGCTGCTGCGATAGCCTCGCGGTACGCATGCACTGGATGCTGCCCTGGTACGTACGCACGGGCGAACCCGCCCGCAGTCGAGACTCGTGGCCTCGGTTGTGGGACGGGCTGCCCGGCGACAGTGAACGTGACGGCGTGCATCAGCGATAGCGAATCACCGCGAACCAGCGACGGGCCACGGGCGAGTACGCAACGCCTTCTTCAACGATGACACGCTTCCCGAAGAAGCAGCAGTTGCGCCGGGCCTGCTCAGGCGTTGAGCCTGTGCCGATCCCCTCGTACTGTCCGCAGCTGCTGTGTACCAGCGAGCCACGGCGAGCGATCACGACGGCGTGATCTTGGGCACTGATTACAGAGCCACGACGAGCCACCACGGTGGTGTCGGCGTTGGCAACGGACGAAAACGCCAAAGCGGCGAGAATCAAAACGAAACGCATAGCAGTCCTCCTGTGACTGGGAAACAAATCCACAGCCAGCAGGATGCCAAGCGTGTCAAGTTTTCATGTCGGAAAACGTGACATGTCGCTCACGCCACACCTCTCGGCTGGAAGATCCCGTGACGCCACTTGCTTACCTTGCTTTGCGTGTTGCAAGGCTCCTCTCGCCGTCTGCTGTCGTAGTGCTTCTGCCGCACTTCTCGTGCCCGCTCCTCAACCCAAGGCGACAACGCCAAGCCCTCTATCGAAGCCGCATCGTCCTCTGGCGTCGGTGCTTCGGGCTCGTCAGCCGGGTGCAACGTCCTGCGTGGCAGCTTGTACCGCTGTGCCCACTTCGTAACGGTGGAATAAGCCACGCCAAACCGCTGCGCAATCTCTGACGATGGCATGCCTTCCGCCCACAGCTGGTGCAGCAGCACGAGATCAGCACGCGAGTGGTTCCGCGATGCTTCGCTGGCCCTCATGCGTCCTCCGCAAGGGGCATGATCACGCCCGTGTACGGGCCGCAGCGAAGAAGCACTCGGCTCTGAGCGTCGGCCACGTACACATCGACGTGCGGCTCCTCGTCGCTCGGAAGGTTGGCCAGGAACTGAGCCAGATACTTCGGGTCCAACTTCGTCGATGCCGTCGAGCCGGCCGCGATCGTCGGGCAAATCACCTTGCTCTCGCCGTACTCGCTCGAGCGGCCCACGAGCACCAGCAAGTTGGCAGTCCACGTCAGGTTGATTCCCTTGCTCTGCTCGCTCGTCACGATGGCAGCAGACTGCACCGCCTGGAGCAGCTCAACCACGTCGATCACGGTGGGCTCGCCCTCAGCCTCGCCAACAACGTCACGCCACCGTGGATAGCGGCCGTCCACGAGCCTGCCCGTGATCGTGCAGCCGTCTAGCGAGAAGCGGACTTCTTTGCCGTTGGACTCAACCTGCACGCTGCCGTCACCCGTGGCCATGCTTGCCACCGTCGCCAGCAACCTGGCCGGCACGATGGTCTGCGATGCGTCCACGGCATCGTCACTCTCAGTCTCAACGCACGCGAGCCTGCGCCCGTCCGTTCCAACCCAGTGCTGCCGCGAACCGTCTGCGGTTGATTCCACGTCAAGCATGACGCCGCCCAGTGCGTAGCGGCTGGACTCTGTGTCGGTGGCGTACGTCGTGGCCTTGGCTGCACGGCAGAACTGGTCAGCCGGCAGGCGGCAGATTGCCTTCAGATCGCCAGCGTCCCACGTTGGAAACTCTGCGGCGTCCTCGGTTGGCAGAGTCCACGAGCCAGAGCCGCGCTTCACGGTGACGCTGGACTCGCCAACCTTCAGCACGACCTCTTGGCCCGTAGCGGCCCGCAGAATGGCGTTAAGCCGGTGAGCCGGCAGCAGCATCGCCTCGCCGTGGTATTCGATCTCGCGGTCGATACGCACCTCGAGATCCGTGCCCGTCAGCAGCCCGTCACCTAGTCGGACGTTGGCCAGGATGGGCTTCGCGTGCCTTGTCGGCACAGCCCTGAGCACGTCGGCAAGAGCCGCCCTGAGCGTTGAGGTTGCCAGCGTGATTCCACTCGTCTTCCGTTCCCGTGTTGCTGTCGCCATTCCTTGGCCCCTTTCGATTGAGAGCTACCCCTACAAGAATCCCGAGAGCGAAAGTGCCCGCGAGAAGTGTTTCGCCTATCGCCAACCACACGAAGTCAGAGAGCGTCATAGCGAGCCCTCGTCTTCAAGTAGCGGCCAACTCTTTGGCTGCTCGCGTGCTTCGATGTGCTCGAAGTAGCACGCCTGCCGAACGAGTCTGGCCCGCAGCTGGCCGTTCTCTTCGCTCAGCTTTTCGATAACCGAAATTCCCTCCATGATCCACGCAGCCTGCTGCAGGATCTCGTCGTGCATCGCCCAGTTCTCGGACGATTCCGCAGCCAGCGAGTGGTAGCGGTACAGACGCCGCAGGCGCTTGATGGTCACTTCCGGTTTCATGTTCGCACCCTGATTCCACGGGCTTGGCCCGGCTCGCGTGTGATCCAGCCCTTGCGCTCCAGCTGCTCGAGCATTCCGGTGACAGCGTGCGGGCTCTTGTAGGCGAGCCCGGCCGCGATCTCGCGGACGCTTGGCCCCCACATGCCGGCGGTGCTGGCGATGAACTCGTACGCCCGCTGCTGCGAAGGCGTGAGCGGCAGACGCTCAATGGTGGTGGTGTTCTCTGGGGTCATGTCTCGTCCTTGAGTGATAAGTCGGGCGTCAACCCGGCGAGCTCCTTCGGTCGCCGGTACGGTGCTGGGGTCATGCCAGCGAACTCCTTGGCCTTGCGGTCAAGTGCGGCCTTGCGGGCGATGTCATCGACAACGCCAGGCCGTGCAGCCTCTCGGTGGGTGCCACCACGATCCTGGCACTTGCTGAGCCACACCGTGGTCAGCCAACGTCGCCAGTTTGATTTCCGTGCCTTCTTCGGGTTCGCCTTAAGCCACTGCGTGGCCTTGGCAAACTCCACGGGAAGGTCAGCCGCTGGATAAGCCTGTGACCATTCCGCATGGTCAGCGTCGGTGATTCCTTCCCAGCCGGTTTCCGCAGTCCACTGAAGCGGATCGGCTGGCTTCGAGCAACGCCGCCGCTGCGGCGTGCTCGGAGCATCCAAAGGATAAGAGGCAGAAGGATTAAAGGTAGAAGGATTAAAGGCGCAAGAAGCCGGGGGATTTCCCGGCTCAAGCGTTGGATTTCCCGGTTTTGCGTTTCGCTCGGGAAAAACGATGGTTTCCGCCGATTCATCGGCTGGCGGCAGGCCTTCGTCACGCTCGTCGGGGTGACAACGCTGGTGATCCCCAAAAGTAGGGATCTCGAGCACCTTCACGTTGTCCGATTCGTAGGCTCGGACAAAGCCTCTGTCGGCCAGCTGCTTGAGCAGGCCAACGATGTCGCAGTTCTCGTACGGGAACAGTTCAGCCTTTATCCGCATGGGCCGGAACTCCATGCGGCCCTGGCTGTCAGCGAGAGTCCATAGTCCAACAAAGAGCAGGCGGGCCATGGGCTCGCACTCGGCCAGAAACTCGTTCTTGAAGAACGACGGCTTAATGCTGCGTGTCCGTGCCATCCGTGGCCTCCACTTCCGCAATTCTTTGACCAATCCATGCCATTACTGGGACGGCCATGCTGTTTCCAAGTGCCCGATACCGTGGCCCGTCAGCGGCTGGCTTCTTTCGGTATATGACGTCCGTATAGCCGTCTGGGAATCCTTGCAGACGCTCGCACTCTTTTGGGGTCAGGCGGCGGACAGCCATGCCGTGCATGACGTGCATGGCAGCTTCGGTCGCTGGGTCGCTGTTGTTTCGTGTGTTGCTGCGGAGCGTGCCGACAGTGTGCCCGTCTCCGCATATGACGCCTTCCACTCTGCGGCTGCCTTTGTTGGCGTCTAGCGTTGCGTGAACGTCTCCAACGCGGCATCCGCTTTGTGATTCCTTGAACGCCACTACTCCAACGCCTTGATGGCTCCCGTCGCTGTGTCCGCTCGCAGGCAAGCAATCGGTGCGGTCGCCTGTTATCCAAGCTGGTTGGTTGCTGTAGCCGCTGTAGGTGAATCCTTGTGCCACCACGGTCGTCGTGCTGGCCTCGCTCTGCCCAGGCTGCCGTGCTCGAAGCGGCACATGCACATCGGTTGTCTTTGCTGCGTTGGTCGCTTGGGTGCCCAGGATGTCAAACGCCACCACCGTCGTCGCCCGCGTGTCGCCTTGGTCAAAGCAGCTCATCGTCGGACTGACTTCGCCTAGAACCCATGTCTCGTCGTCGCTCGTGGTCTGGGCTCGCTTGGATTTGGTGAAGGAGACAAACACCTTCGGCTGGTGGTGTCCCTTGTGGCCGTTCGACGAGTGGCACAAAGCCGGGCAGACTGCGTCGCCGCTCAACACTTGGTCTTGCTGGCTGCCGCCTTGAAAGGCGACTAGCATCCCTTGCTCTGCGTCTTGCTGCGTTGCGGAGCCTGCGGCTTTTCCGTTGGCGTTGAGGGTTCCGGCGACGAAGTTGCACGTCTCCCAATCTTGTCGCTGCGATTCTCCTGTTGTGAGGCAACGTGCAATGCCGTCGCCAGTGGTTCCGGCAGTATCTTGCCCCTTCGCTCTGCGCGTCGGAGGATTCCCGAACAGGCTTTCGCGCTCAAAAAGTACCGCTGCGGCACGTCGCCAGTCTCGAGCGTTTGCGACAACGAACACACGGCGACGCCGCTGGGCGACTCCAAACCACTGAGCGTCAAGAATGCGGTAGGCGAACCCATACCCGAGTTCTGCCAACGCCCCGAGGAAGGCGCCAAAATCCCTTCCTTCTCCAGACGACAAGACTCCGGGGACGTTTTCCCATACCACCCACTCGGGCCGCAGGACGCCAACAAGTTGAGTGAATCGGAGGGCCAAGTTGCCACGCGGGTCTTCCAGTCCTTTTCGCAGCCCTGCGACAGAGAACGACTGGCACGGAGTTCCTCCGCAGAGAAGAGAGATAGGGCCGCACTCATTCAACATTTCCTCCGTGAGTTTCGTCATGTCGCCGAGGTTCTTGAGATTCCAATGATGGTCAACCACTGCGGCCGGGAATGGCTCAATCTCTGAAGTCCAAGCACATTCCCAGCCGAGTGGCTGCCATGCCACATGAGCCGCACCGATGCCATCGCAAACGCTGGCGTAACGCATGTGGCTTTTCATGTCAGGCCACCGCCTCTTCAAGCAGGTCAACGCGGCTCTTTTCCCAATCAAGCCGGTGAGCAGTGAGGCCCTTGTTGTAGACCTCAAAAAAAGCGAGCGCGACTCCAGCATCGCGGGTGGTGCCGCTCATCATCTTGAAGGTGTCCCCTTGGCTCATCAGCTTGACCGGGGTGTTGCCCTCCATGATTTTGCGGAGCCGCTTGCGGTCCACGTTGTCACCAAAACGAAGCAGGAAGTACGACAGGCCGCCGATAACGCCGCAGTGGTAAGCACCTTCAGAGTGCTCTTGCCCCCAGTGCGTCCGAAGGGTTCGCAGAACCTCAGTGACGTGAGCCATGCCAGCCTCGCCACCGCCAACGCGGCGGTACGCGGTCTGGCACTGCTTGACGCCGCCAATGCTTTGGCGACGCCCGTTTGACTTCATGCCTCGGACGTTCAGCCCAGCCTGCGTGATCGCCTCATAAACGGCCACCGCGTCAACCTTGCCGGCACACACGTCAGCCTTGAAAAGTTGGTGCGTGCTCAAGCCTCGACGCTTGTTGAGCTTGCCGAACAACTCCGCCTCATGCTCTTGGCCACGACTCTTGATGATCTGGCACGGCACATGAGCCACGCCGCGTTCCATCGCGGCATTCAGCCGCTGAAAGCCATCGACCGGGTGAAGGCTGCCATCATCCCGCTCACCAGCGACGATGACACCGAACGCCTCCTCGTCCCAGTTCTTGGCAATCCCAGTCACATGGGCCGTGATGGCTTCACGCTGGTAACTCTCATCCACAATCAAGTCGCTGACCGCGACCATCCGCACGTCCGGCTTATGCAAACGCATGTGCAAACCTTTCATGAAAACACCCACCAAAAGTGCCACTGGCTCGCGTTGAACCAGACTGGCAATGCTTGTCACGCGGTGACGTTGCTTTCGCTGTCACCGCTCACGCCTTCCTCCAAATCGTTGCCATCCGTCCGCTGCTCGTCCGCCTGGTGCCGGCCTCCACGATCAGGCCACGCCGTGCCAACTCACCGCGACGTGGCCGCACCGTGCTCGGGTTCATGGCGAGCTCGTCGGCAATCTCCTCGTCCGTGCTGGGCGTGCGACACAGGAACTCGTAGACGCGACGCTGCATGGCGTTGAGCGTTGCCGGCGACAGCGAGTCCGCAGCAGCGGCCGAGGTGGCCGAGCCGTTCACGCTTGGTGCTCGCGTGGCAAACAGCGGCAGCGGTGCTTCGGTGTAGTAGTCGCTCATGCCACGGCCTCCTTGTGTTCCGATTTCGCTCGCGTTTTCAGCTGCCGCACCTGTCGCTTGAGTTCTCGCACTTGAGTCGCTTGCTCATTGCACAGGCACACAAGTGCCCAAATGGCTAGCGAGCCCCATCGCACCCCATAAAATCCATGCGCCACATCGTCTTCTTCGTGAGCGCGAATGAGCATTCGGGCTTCATTGACAAGCAGGCTGATTGGTGCCCGAAGGCCGGCTAGCTTCGCCAGCCGCTCGCACCTGTTTTGATAACTGCCCATCCTTGGCCTTTTTCTGCGTCCTTGTATTGGCCCGTTTCGCTGGGCTGCGTCGGTGGTTACTCGCCACTCCCGATAGGCGGCCAATGCGGCCGTAGATACTCAGCCTGCTCGCCAATGGCGTGGCGTTAGTCGCTGCTCTCCGGTGGTGGGACGCAACACGTCGCCGTGTGCTGAATGCTGGGCTCGTACTTCTCTAGGCGTCGCATCGCGTCGCTGAGTTCACGGCGAAAGACTTCGGCAGTCAGCCGCTCGCGGGCTATGGCGTTCTCCGTGCCGAGAACCCACTGTGCCATGCGTGGCAAGTGGTGCCGCTCGAGGTAGTCCGCCACAACCTTGGCGTCGATGACCATGGGCTCGTAGCTCATGCGTGCACCTCGTGCTCGGCGGCTTCGTGCGGGAACTCCTGGCCACGGTCCTCGCGCTCGCTGCTCATCCAGTCGAGCTTGCCGTTGATGAGGTTCAGCAACTCGTCCGCCTGGGCTGGCGTGTAGAAGCCCGTCTTCAGACGCTCTTCGGTGGCAGACTGCATCCGCTCAAGTGCGGCAATGTTGGCCGCTTTGTTGACCGCGAGCCTGGATCGCTCCATGTCGCCTGGCGTCGCGGCAGCAACGGCCGTGGCCTGCGGCTCAAACCGCTCAACGTGTGCCACGGTCACGCCAGGCCCCACTTCCTTGACGCTTTTGGTCAAGGGCCTTGCTGGTTGCCCTTGCGGGCGGATCATGGCCGGCTCTTTGGCCGCTTCGACCTGCGGGTAGTCCTGGGCTTCCTCAGCCGTCACCAAGCCCTTGAGCACGTCAGGGAAGGCGTCACGCAGGGCGAAGCCTCTGGCACGCAGTTGCAGCATCCGCCTTGGGTACTGCGTCCACGGGCCGCTCTTGCCCCACAGGCCCGCACGCTTGGCGTCGGCCACGCTGAACTTGATGGCAGACGGGGCTGGGTAGCCACGCCGCTTGGCAACGCAGGTGGCAACCATCTGGTCGCCGTCGCCTTCCACTGCCTCGCTGATGAACTCGCATACGGCCGAGCTCTGCACCAAGGCCAGGGCGGCATCACCCCAGATGCTTGGCCGTCCGTTGATCACGGCGATGCACTGCAGAGACTGCATTGGGCCTAGCCCAAGCTCTGCCCCGTGTTGTCCCGCAAGCATGCAAGATTCAGGCTTGTTCTGAAAGTCCTTGGGTGCGAATGGTGTCTTGGCAACCATCTGCCAGAACCGCCATGCGTCATCAAACGTCTGAAGAGCCAGCCCGCTGGCTCGTTGTGTTGAAATCTCCGTGCTCATCTCGCGTCCTTTCGTGTTGCGATGTGACGATTCACATCGGATTTGCGTTTGAAATAGCCCGTTTCGCGTCGTGCTGGCGGGCGAGTTCTTGCTTCCTTGCTACCCCGGTTCCACCGGGCTCCTTCCGACAACTAGCTCCGCTAGACGCCGGTCCTTGTTCGTGATTCGCGAATCGCGGACATGCTTGCCACTACTGCACTTGCGTCGCTCAATGGGTGACATCGTTGGCACTCACGGCCAGCCAACCGCCGTCGATTTCAATCGACAGCCGGTCGCCATCGACGTTCCAGATCCGGCCCTGCCACCGCTTGCCGGCGGTGCAGCCGCTGACAAAATCGCCAATGGCGTAGGTGACTCGAGTACGGGGGCTCACCGTGTGCTCGCTCAGGCCGGCGACGGCGGCGAGGTATTCGTTTTCGTTGGGGCTGGTGGGATTCGTGATCATCGTGGTGGTCTCCTTCTTTTGGGTTGGCCAAGTGTACGTCTGTTCACTACTAGGGCAAGTGTCTGTACGAAGATTCCAGTGTTGTGGTGTTAGTCCTCCCTGCTGCAGCATGTGGGTAGCGTCACTTAGGATATTGGCTAGCGTCACTTAGTCAAGGTAGAAATCTGGCGAGTGTGCCTACAGCAAAATCAATCGCGTGAGCCACGGTCTGAGCTAGGCTCGAGTCGGTGCCAAGCTCCTGGCCCAGGCGGACCAAGACGAGCGATTGCAGGGCGGCGTTCCAGCGGCGAGTCATGGTGGCCCTCCTTGGCCAGAGAATCCTGTAGTTGGTTCAGATGCAGCAGTAGTTGCCGTCCGCGTCTTCCGCAATCACCATGCCCGACGCCAGCTTCTTGGCTGCGGCCGCAATCTTCTTGTCCGCCTTCATTAGGTCGGGGTTTTTTCTGATCCAGCGAGAAAGGCCAAGCGCAGACATCGAAAGACCGGCCTGCTGCTTCAGCACTTCGTAGACAGCCTTTTCGTCAGCTGACCACTCAGGAAGGTGCTTGCCCTCAAGTGCAATAAAGTTTTTCATGACCGTATCGTAGTCGGTTGACCCGCGAGTCTCACTTGCTCGCCACGGGTGTACTTTAGGCTATCGTCACTTAGGCGTCAAGCGGTAGAGAAAAGATTTTTCGGGAGGCGTTTCCAGCGGGAAAACGCTACTTCTTCCGCTTCGCCTTCTTCCGCTTGGCGGCGGGACGCTTGGCTAGATGCCGCTTGCCAATGGCCCTGCTGGTCAGGGCTGACTTGGCTTCAGTGGCGGCAGACTTGGGAATGAGCCAGACACGTTGGCCGATCCGCTTTGCGCCGGGCAGCTGGCCCCGCCCTAGAAGCGTGCGAACCCATGCCTCCGAGCAGCCCATGTGCTCAACGGCCTCAAGCACCGTGAGGTATTCGCCGCCGTCGAGTGTGTGTGGAGTCATTGCAACCATCCCTCAGATGCTAACGCTATCTGCTACTTCGTCAAACCGCCAAACTCGCCTTGCCTGCTGTACTCGAAACTCTGTACAGTAGATTTGCGGCGATGTTTCTAACGGATGGGGTGTAGATTGTACATTTGTACACTATCCGTTAGCATCGCCCTTTTGACCAGAAAAAGGGAGGCGAACGATGACGCTCAGGGAGTTGTTGGTGGATAGGGTGGCACCTCTGAAGGGGCTGTCTGACAGGTCCGTGGAAATGTATTTGGCAACGCTGGACAGGTTCCGCGATTACCTGGGGCACGAGGCCACCGTTGACGATCTTGACGATTTGACGGCCGCGAAGTTCCTGCGGTGGCGGCAGGCCACCCAGCACAGCAAGTGGAAGAAAATCTCCCCGGCCTCGCTGGCCAAGGACAGCGCCCACCTGCGTAGCCTGTGGACGTGGCTTGCCAAGAAACGCTGGAAGCGGTCTGACGGCGAACTTGTTGAGTTCCCAGACTACGCCCGGCCTCGCGTCCCTAAGCCCGTTCCGAAGGCTTTCCGGGCCGATGAGCTTGCAAGGCTTGTCGATACCGCCCGGCACCGGAAAGGCACCGTAGCGGGCAAGCCAGCGGCTTGGTATTGGGTGACCAAGATTCTGGCCATGTTTCAGACGGGCGAGCGCATCGGTGCTGTGCTTGAGCTTCGGTGGGAGCAGGTGGATCTGGAGCAGCACACGCTCACGTTTCTTGCTGCCACCCGCAAAGGGCACAGAGAGACGATTACGCGGGCGATCACGCCGGAACTGGCCAAGATGCTGGCCATGCAGCGAGGGGCCCCCAGTGAGCGTGTGTGGCCTTGGGTGGAGGATCGTGAGTTCCTGTCCATCTACGGCAGCCTGCGTGTGCTGTGCCGCACAGCCGGCGTTCCCTACCACCCGTTCCACAGCATCCGGAAATCGACGGCCAGTTACCTCAAGAAAGCGGGCGTGTCGGCTAAGAAGCAGTTGGGGCATTCATCAGAGGAAATGGCGGAAAACCACTACTACGACGAGGAAATCACGGGAAGGGAAAGCAACCTCGACTACCTGCCAGACATCACGCAGCGGCCGGAAGACAGGCCGGGGGCTGGGCCGGGAAAGCCAAGGTAAGATATTTCTTCGCCCTGCGGAGTGGTGCAAGTTGGTCTTTAGGCGGCCGTAATCAGCCGGTGCCCATGACCAGCGCGGTAGTAGCATCCTGAGCAATCGGGAGATGCGGGTGCAAATCCCGCCTCCGCAGCGGCTTTTTCATGACAGGCACAGGGCGAGCGACGCGGGGAAAGGGTAAAAACCCGCGCCGCTCAAGCCCTGGCCTAGGCGTTCTCTTTCATGGCCGCAGCCACCGCCAGCAGTTGCCACTCGGCTTTGAGCCGGCGAATCTCGGCCAGCGTGTGCATCAGCCTGGCCGCAAGATCGCCGCTGGTGCCGGTCCATGCTCCCTGGAAACGACGAGCGGCCTGTTCGCACTCCAGCAGGTAGGCGTCGGTCAGCGGCTCAGTCGATGTAGTCATCGGCCCAATCTCCTAACACTTCGGCAACGTGCGTTAGCAGCAGGGCCGGCAGCCCGATAGCAATGGCAAGGATGGATAAGGCCCACGCGGCAGCGTTACGCATTCTTGCCCTCATCAAAAAGCACGATCGCCAGCAGGCTATACGCCGCGAGATCCAGCAGCGTGTCACGCACGCCCTCGTGGACGAGCCGCCCGGTGCGGCAGTACGTCTTCAGTCGCTGCACCTTGTCAGCCACTCGCACCATGCAGCCTCGCCAGGGCTCAATGCCCACAAACTCAGCGCCCTGGCGGATGTTGGCTAGCGGGTCGCTCTCGCTGCCGTAGTCCTGGCTCTTGCTCATGTGCAGCTGCCGCACCTCCTCGAGCAGTTCAAGAAACGGCAGCGAACCGGGCCGCTGCTCATGCGCGATGCCGTCGCCGGCCAGCCGCTCTAGGGCCTCGTCTAGTTCGTCTTGCGTAAGGCCAGCCCGGTGCAGGTGGTGCTCGTGAATATCTTGCTGGTACGAAACCTCTGCCAAAGTTTTTTCGGGCATAGGTTGCGTTTCCTCGGTACTTGCGACAAAGCACCTAGGTTCTGTCGCCTCCTGCGACACGTCGTACCAGTCCTCCAGCGGCCTGCCTGCCTCTTGGGCCTCGCGGCGGATCTGCACAGCAGCACGCAGCAACTCGTTGGCGTCTTCAATCGTGGTTGTCATTGTCGTCCCTTGGTGAATCGTGGAAGGATGCCCGCAACTCCGTATGGTCTACATTCCAACGCAAGAGCATCCACCAACCGCCAAGCGGGCGAGCCGACATGCCCTTTTCGACGGCCCAGCCATCGGTCAAACACTCCTGCTTGTAGGCTGCACTTCTCACCAAGTGAATCGGCCGCACCCGCACAAGCCCCGTAGGCGAGAGCCGTTGCCGGCTGGCCTCAATCAGCGTTCGCTGGTGGACGTGCCCGGCGTGAACGCAGTCAGCGTCAACGTCTGTCAGATAGCGGCTGTAGTCAATGACGCCGCGAGTCACAGGGCCACCGCCGCCGTATCCATGGTGGTACCAAAGTCGGTACAGTGCGGTGCTCGTCTTTCCGGCTTTGGCCCGGAACATCACCCAGCCAGAGTAGCCAGCGTGTCGGCACTTACTGCCACGCACTCGAAGTTGCTCGACGAGCCTGGTAGTCAAACACGTTTCCATGCGTTTTCGGACAGCAGTCTCGTGGTTGCCAGGAGTTATCAGCGCCATCTGTTCGCGGTACGGCTCGAGGTACTCGGCACACTGGCTCACGATGTCATCGTAGTAGTTGCCCCTCTGAAACTCTGGCCTAACGTCCCACTTGCCATTGCTTCGCGGGTCGTACTTTCCCCCCATGGCGTCGAAGTGGTCGCCAATGGAAAGCACTGCGGCGTTGAGTTCACGGGCTTTCGTGAGATCCGCCGTGAGCTTTTCGCGGTTACACTTCACGGAGTCCCAGTGCCAATCGCTGGAGAGCAGCACCCATAGACGCTGGTTGAAATCGATGCGGGTGACGCTGCCATCTAGGCTCGTGACGTTCCACGGGTCGCTGGCGTTCTTGCGGCGGAACGTGCCAGAGCTACGGCCCATCAGTCACCTCTCGGAAGTTCAACGCATAGAGAACCTTGGCGATGTCCTTGCCTGCCTGCTCGACGTGCTCTTCGCTTGCGGTAGGAAAAAGCGCATGAAGTAGTTCGTGCGTCAGGATCGTGAGCTTGTGCCGGCCCTTGAGCCCGCTGTGAATCAAGATCCTTGGCCGCTTGCTCTTCTGGCTGTAGGTGTAGCCGTACGCCTGGCCCTTGAGATCAGTGAACCTGACGAGCCACCGCTCATCACCGTTCAGCGTGAAAACGTGATCGTCTGCCACGGCCGACTCCTTTGCCCGTAGCGTGGCAGGTGTGTCAACCAGCCTTGGCCCTGGCTCTGCGGCATGCCAGCAGAACCAGCTGCCTTGCCCCTGCGTCAGTCCACGGCAGGATCGTGCGGCCATCGGCCCAACGCTTCGCGTGCTCGTCTCGCATCACGCCAAGAATCTCGGACATGCCCTCTTCCGACTCGCTCCAGTCGGGGCCGAGCTGGTTCATCTTGATCGCCATTCCGTTGCACCGGCACGTTGGGCTTGCCTCAATTCCGAACCAATCCTTGAGCAGCGTCTTTAGTTCAGTGCCTGGGCCGCGCTGCTTGATGTTCCAGCCTCGCGGGTACGCTTCGTGCGTCTCGTCCGCTGTAATCATTTCGCCATCTTCGGACACGATGCACGGCCTAACCTCGTCAAGCGTATAGCCACGCTGCTTGCAGCGGGCCTCAAACCCGCGCCGATGTCCAGTAATCATGGAAAGTTCCCCGTTATGTTCTCGCACTCTCCCGTCGTTCTGTCATAGGTGCAGGGGCCAGGGTCAGGGGGCGGTGTTGGTGGATTTCCGTTTTCAAACTCACAGTCAACGCAGTTGTTGGCAGGGCCAAGAACTCCACCGGGCTGAAAGTAAACTTCCCTGTTTTCTGTCAATATATCGTCAGTTATGTCTACCCAAGCTTCTTGTTCGCAGTCAAAAAACCAAACCCACCAATCAGTTGAAACGGTGTTGCTGGAGTTATTGCAGATGCACTCGCCGTCGCGCATGCACCGCGAAGTAGTTGCCCTTAATTTTTGGCACGCCTGAATGGCAAACGAGCAGGTTTCGTTTTTGTAAAGGTCAACGGCATCGTCTTTAAGCCACTGTCTAGAAAATGGGTAGCCCTGCGCAGTTGTGCCGAAATAAAGCATCACTTCATTAAAATCATCAAACACAAGATTGAAGCACGGCACGTCGTACTGCACAGGCCAGAAGCCTCCAGGGCAAGTGCTCGGAACCGAGAAGTCAATAATTTCAAGAGGGTCGCAGTAATCAAAGCCACTGCCAGAACAGTTGCAAGGACACAACGGGCCTTGAACGCAGCACGGGCAAACCATCACGGCCTCCCAATGCGGATCATTGAAACATCGGCAGTGCCGGCAGTTGTTGCCACTGTGATCGTGCAGTCGTTTGTGTTGAGGGACGCGGACACGGAAACCGAAGTGACGATATTTACATCTTCTTTGTAGAAAGGCACGTCGATGAGGAACCACGCAGTGCCGTCCTTGGCTATGGCACAGTTGGCAGTCCCAGTCATGTAAACTGGAAAAAACAGATTGGTCGCCACGGCCGTATTGGGCGTAGCGGTCTGGTACTTAAACGTGACGGTTTTTGTAGAACCGATAGGCCATGAGCCGTCGTACGTGCAGACGCGAAAAACCTTGCCGGATACGGACGGCATCGGCATCGGATGGTCAAACGTAAGCCCCGGCTGATTCCGGTCCCCACCCTCAACAGTGCGAACCGCCTTGGCAATCCGTTGGGCCGCACCTCGAGAGAACGACACAAACGACTTGCCAGCCGCCTGCCCCGCGCCGTTGCTTGCTCCCTGCTCAGACACGCTCAGCCCTCAACTATACTGATCACCATCTGCGTGCCGGTAAGGTTGGCCTGGGCCGCGTAGTTGCCCGCAGCGAGACGCCCTACGGCAGCCTCGCCGCCCCTCAGAGATACGCAAGGGACGAGAGCCCCTGCGGATAGCTGGCCGAACGAAACGGTTGCCGTGGAAACGGTGGACAGGTTGCGGGCGAAGAATAGGCCCACGCTAGACATCGTGGCCGTTGTGATAGCCACCGTGCCGGCGGCGTTCGTACCCGGCGTCAGCGTCAGCGTATTGATTCCGCTGGCACTGCAGTCAGCAGTGACGCCAGACGCCACCAAAGCTTGATTGAGCGAGCCTTTGGACAGTTGTGCGTTGATATTCCAGTTGAGATCAGGCATGGATGCTCCTAGTTCTGTGTGGGCGTTCCGAAATACGACCTGAAATCGACGGCCTTGTGGACGCGGCGGACGAGCACGGTTGGGGCACCAGTGGAAATGGCACCGCCCGTCGTGAGTGGCTGCGGGTTGCTAGACGGCACCTTGTCGCCGCTGTCCGTGTCGATGACGTAGCACCGTTTCTTGGTTCCGCCACTCAGGTAGTTCCACCCCACGTTGGGCAGTTGAAGCGGCCACCCGTCAGGGCGATACTCAAGCGTCACTTCAACCTGCCAGTATCTGATTTCAATTTCATTCACCACCTCGACGGCCGGGTTGGCCGCGATGCCGCTGCACTTCCACGTATAGGCAGCACCGCCAAGGTACGGGGAAGAGTTCACGGCGTTCGTCACCGTCGTGGCCAGCTCGTAATTAAACGTGGCACGGTTGCCGCTGATGGACGCCTGGAGCGTGCTGATGTCGGTGGTGGCACCCTCAAAGAAGTCGTTGGCAGAGTTCTGAAGCGGTGCGAGCGTGTCGCCCTCGTAGTAGTAGAGCGCCGGCACCTGCAGGCCGCCGGTTGACCACTTCCAGATGTCTGCTCGAGCCAGCGGGTTGGGGTCTACGTTCGCCTGCTTCGGCAGTTCGTAGTCCCACGTCACTTCGTAGTGCCAGCGAGAGCCGTTGTAGTTGGCCACGCTGACGTTCATCGCCTTGCAGTACGACGCTTCCGGGTGAGCCTGCAAGAACGCCACGCCAGGGTAGTTGGCAATGTCGGTTTGCTTCGTTGTCGGGTCATCCACCTCGACAACGAACTTGCGCTGAAAGGTGGGCGGCTCGCCAAACTTCCGAGAAGCGGCGACGGTCGCAAGTTCGGTGTAGGAAGTAGCGGCCATTACGCTGCGGCTCCCAAGATGTCTACCTTTTCCTGCTGCAAGGCCCGAAGCTCAGCGCGGATCTCGTCAAGCTTCTGCGTCTGCTTGCGGTACTCAGCAATGGCGGGATCTTCGCGGCCGGTGGCCAGGGCTAGGAACTGAGCCATACCCTCGCCCGAGCGGATGTCGTTGGCTTTCAAGGCTTCGTTTGATTTGCCGCCGAGATCCGCCCGACGCTCGGAAAGAATCTTGTAAATGTCTTCCTGTTTGCCGGAAATGCTTTTTTCAACTGGCTTCAGCTTTTCTTTAAGTTTACGTGCGTCTTCGGCGTCTTTCTTCGCCTTAGCGTCCGCAGCTGCGGCCTCTCTCGCAGCCTTATCGTCTCGTTGTTTCTGCTCGCGTGCTCGCTCGCGTTCCGCACGGGCCTCTGGGTCGTTCATGCGAGCGCGGGCGCGGCTGACAGCACGCCCTGCCGGGCCTTCCGGCGCGCTCTGCGAAGAGTTGCCGCCAAACACTGCGCGGCTAGCTGCTGCACTGGCGTTAGACGCGGCACCTTGCATCTCTCGGGAGTTTTGTTGCGCCTGCTTTTCAGCGTTTGCTGCCAAATCTTTGCCAAACTTCTCCAAGTCGTCAGATACCCACGAGCCGATGCCCTCAAGGAACTTTCCTAGACCAATGGCCAGCACGTTGCCGGCGATCTGAAACAGATTGAATCCTGCCCGCAAAATCTCTGAGACGGCAGTGAACACGTTGCCAGTGAACTCAAACACAGCCGCAACTTCCTGCAGCGTCACACCAAAACCACCAAACTGCGCCACGGCGTTGTCAAAGATGCCAGCGAAATAGTCCGCCACGTCTAGAAGGGCGTTGGAAATCGTGTCGGCAATGCCGCCGCCTTCGCCGCCAATGTTGTTCCACTCCTCCACGAACGCCAACAAGTCGTTAGCCAGCGACTCAACGACAGGGGCAAGGTTGCCAACGACGTTTCCGATGATGCCGTCAAAGGTGGCTTTTACCATGTCTAGCGCGTCATTCATGCCGCCGATGGCTTCCACTTGGTCATCACCTACGATGGCCCCTAGCCGCCGCATTCGCTCTTCAACTTCGGCAAGGTTCTGATTCATCAACGGCAAAAGCTCAACGCCAGCCTTTCCGAAGATGGAAACGGCAGCAGCTGCACGTTCTGCTGGCGTTGGTAGAGCAGCAATCGCGGCTTGGATGGCCTTGAACTGCTCTTCCGGTGCCATTGCCTGCAGCTGCTCAAAGTTCAATCCAAGCTTCGTGAATGCTTCGGTTTTTCCGCTTTCTGCTGCTTGGCCTATTTCAACGCCAAGCTTTTGCACAGCCAAGGTTACGTCATCAATGCCCGACAACTTGGCGGCCATCTGCAACGCTTGCAGCGACCCAACGCCAATGCCGGTGCGTTGTGCCAAGTCGTTCATGGCGTCCACGCCTTGGGCAACATTGGCTGCGTAACTGCCAGCCGCTCGAGCAGCCGACATAAACGCATCGGCAGCCATGCCGATGCCCTTGGCAACCACGGCCCCAATGGCAATGTTCTTGATGAGCGACAGGTCACTAGACGTTTTGCGGGCCTGATCGCCTAGCCGGTCCATAGCCTTGGCGGCTTGGTTGGCACCCGACACGACGCCAGTTGCGGACATGCTTGCCCGCATCGCCAGTGCCAGAGTTGTTGCCATACGTCACCGCTTCAGCTTTGATAGTTCCGCTGCGATCTGTGCGCCAGTCATTGGCGGCCGTTCAATCGGCATGAAGTCTTCTTCGTTTGGCGGCCTGCCTTTTGTGTATGGGGCCAGAGTCGCCGCCACGATTCGCCCTGTCTGCCGCCAGCCTCCGAGATCCAAAGGTGCCACGTACCTGTGCATTGCCAGCCAACCCTTGAACTCAGCCACGCTCATCGTGCGGCCAAGCTCCTCAACAGTTCTTCCCAGCGTCCCGGCCAGCAGATACACAAAGGCATCCAGCGGCCGGGCTAGGAGTTTTTTCCGATGTCCTCAATCTCCTTCTCGTCTAAGTCGTTGTGCCGCTGAGCAATCTTAAAGAGCCGCGCACCAACGGTGCCGCTGAGCGACTTGAGTTGCTCGCTGGTAAAGAGCGGCTTTCCATCCGCGTCAACGAGGCACTTGCACAAGTACCGCGTGCGGTAATCGTCAATGCCATCGCCTTTTGCTCGAAGGCAGGCAAGCTCCCACGCTTGCAACTCGCCCAGAGGTAGCGTGCGAATCCACACGTCACACTTCCACTCAGGCACGTTCACCTTGAGAGACTGCGACTGATCAGCGGCAAGGATTTCTTCTGCAAGCCCCATGCGTCACTCCGTGATCTTAAATACTGCGGTCCACTCCTGCAGTTCACCCACGCTAGCATTCCAGGCAAGCGATTGAAGGATGGATTTGCCAGACGAGAACGACGCGCCGGGGGCCGTGATTGAAAGAGCACCCGTGGTCGTGATGTACGACGGATTCATTGCCGCTGTTCCACGACATCGCACCGTGACGGTGCCATAGTCGCCGTCTGCGGACTTGAAGCGCTTATCGCGCCCTTGGTAGCTCTTGGGCGTTACCTCAACAACGTCCGCAGACACGCCGTCAACGGAGATAGAAATTACCTCAGAGAGCGCAGTGCTTCTCCAGGTGACGGTCGTGCCTTGAGCGACATTCGCCACGACGGCCTCCCGTCGTTACGACTTCACCTTGAACGTCACCGAGAGCTTGACGAGTTCGCCAACGCTGTAGGCAATGCTGGTGCTTGAAACTGTGGCGGTATAGGCAACGCTTCCAAAGTTCAGAGCACCGCTTGTGCCGATCACAAGAGAATTGCTTCCAAACGCTTCGCAGCTGATCTCGTCGTCCTTGAGCGCCGGCGCTTGGTAAGTGCGATTAGATGCACTTGCAAGGCCGAGGTGCGAGTTGTCAAGCAAATCTCCGCCCGGCGTCACGGTCACGCTAGTGACGGTGTAGGTAGCGCCAGAGAATACGAAGTTATTGCCCTGCGAATCAGTCGCCATCGTGGCCTTCTCCTAGTGAGTTTTGGGCGGCAAAGCCCTACCCCAAAACTAGGCGACGGCGTGGCAACCCTTGCAGTTACTTGCCGGCCTTCGCGGCTTTCTTCGCTGCGTACTTCGCAAGTTGTTTCTGAGCATTTACGAGCCCTTGCCGCAGTTCTTTCGTAAGACTTGCGGCCACCTGCGGACTGACTTGCTCCCACGTCTTCCGCACCGGGTGCTGAGCCTTCACGGCGGGCAGCACAAGCACCTCGCCAGCCTTGGCTGCCTTAAAAAAAGACTTCGGGTATTTTGGCGTGGCCTGAACAACCTTGCGTCCGCCCTTCACCATTCTTTGGCGACGGATGGAAAAAGGCCCAAGGCTTCCAAAACTCGAAGCAATCATAAAACCACGGCTTGATCGTGTTTTGACTTTGCGTTCTTTGGTTCCGAACTCAATCCAAAACTGATGGAAAGCCCTGTCTGAACCTTTTTTGACTTTGCCGCCTTGAGCAACTTTTGCTTTTCCAGTACCTGCCTTGACGTATCCGACAATGGCAGCACCAGTGCCGCTTTCGGCGTAACGCACAGATTTAATCTTCACGGCCCTAGCCAAGTTGCCGGTTGGCCCTTTGGGCGAGTTTGCTTTTAACGCTGCCACGGCCGGGAGCATCGCACGCTTCACGGCTGCGCCCTGCGTGATAGCAGACAGCCCTTTCGGTAGCTGACGAAAGCCTTCTCTGAGCTCCTCAAAGTCTGGGAACTCAAACTTCATGGCTGGCATTGCCATCACGTCGCCTCATTGATTCGGAAGTCAAACGTCTGAACCACTGAGTAGTACGGCAGCATCTGGTCATCGGCTGGCATGTCCACGCCATCAGCCTCAGTCTGCAGCGTGCTCCGTTGGATCGTCACGCCTGCCGTCGTGCCCGTCCAGCCGTCCACCGCCAGGCGTACCGCTCGAGCAATCGACTTCACCGACGTGTACGACGTACCGTAGGTAGTCAGCTGCAGCGTCACCACGGGATTGCCGACGTTGCCGGCGAGCGACTGAGGACGCTCAACGGCGGTGCGTTGATAAACGACGAGCGGCAGCGGGGTGCCCTGTGGGGCAATGAGCGGATACACGCGAGTGCTAATGAGCGAAGAGACGGCCGTTCGACTCGTCAAGCGTGCGTACAGGAACGCTTCTGGTGCTTCGGGCAGGCTCATGGCGTGTTTCTCATGACACCGTAACCGGATTTGAAAGCGGCCCGTCGCCAACGGCGTTTACGGCGCGGACTTGCATTACGGACCCGACTGCATACGTGTCCGAACTAGATTGCGTCCACGGATTGCCTGGGTCGTCAGGCTCCACCAGAACGCCGTTTCTGTAGAGCTTGTACCCCGTGAGAGCAGATCCGCCGTCACTGGGAGTTGTCCACTGAATCGGATCCGTATCCCTAGCCGTGTAAATCACAGGAGCAGAAGGAACAGTAGGCACGAAAGATGCGTCTCTTTTTTCAGTGCAGACGATTTCCTGATGCCACAGCCTGTCCTGTTCCGTTATCTGGCCGATCTCAAGAACCCTATTTCGGTACACAATCCGCATGGCTGACGTGAGCCCGTCAAGGTAGCGAATTTGAACCTTGTGGCTCATAAAACCAATTGCTTCGGCGTACCGCTCAGTCTCTCGAGCCGACAGCGGCTGCACGTCAGCCCACACGGTGGCGAAGGTTGACCACGTCAGCACCGGCTCGCCAACTTCGTTCGCAGTTGGAGACGGTTGCTGAATCGTCACGCGGGTCCACATTTTTCCAGCCGGAAGCATCATCAGCGATAACTCCCCCACCGCAGCGTGTCGAGCATCGCTTTGACGCCAAAAGGAACCTCATTCAAGGCTGCCTCTTGGGCTGCGTCACGGTTGCTCCATAAGTGCGAGACGATCATGAGAATGGCGGACTTCACCGGGGCCGGGACGCTCGTGCCGTCTGGCGAGTAGCCAGCCCACCACGTCACCGTGACGCTGTTCTGATCGACAAGGTGCGAGGGCCACGTCTGGCCGTACAGCGGGCGGCAAACTCCCGGCGTGGCCTGGCGGTCCACCCGGTACGACGTGGCGTCCAGCGTGGCCGTGGTGCCGCTTACAGCGGGCGTGTACGTGATCGTGATAGCCGTGGCCGTTCCGGCCGTCACCATCGGCGGGCGTGGCAACTCCAAGTCCAGCTGCGGCACGGTGCCTTGGCGGCCGTCAATGTTGTTGCCGTCCGCCTTCAAGCCAAACTGCACCGGCGAGCCGATGGCCCCGTAGAACGAGTCTACGCGCATCTGCCACCGCGTATTGCAAAACGTCCGGTCGCAATAATCCTCAGCCCAACGGGTAGCCGCCGTGATGAGGTTGCCAATCAGGGCGTCATCGTCCGTGTTGTCAATGCGTAGGTGCAGCTTCGCCTCGGCTAGCGTCACCGGGTTGCTGGTGGGTTCCGTGCTGCGAATCAGACTGCGGTACCTCATCGGCGCTTTCTCCTGCGCGGGGCGTCTGCGGTTTCCACGTCGCGGCGTTCAACGGTGGCCACCTCGAGCAGCGGCTGCTCCTCAACGTGATTGACGGCGTAGCCATGCAGTACGAGGCTCTTGGCTGGCCCCTTATCCATCACGATCACGTCACCGCGCCTGTACGCTTGGTAGGGCCGCACGAAACGGATACGGGCTTGGTCATCTCTCATGCGTTCATCTCCCCGTGTTCAATGCTGCCCCACGCCTCAGGCGGCCTTCGGCCTCCCTTGTTCCAGTAGTCGCTAGGCGATTGATAGACGGGCTTGAGATCCCGGCCCGGCCAAGTGAACTTGAGTTCTGCGTGGCCAATAGCCACCTGCGGGGCGATGCCCAGCGTGTTGCCAGCCGCCTTGAACTGCCTCCAGAAGTGGATGTCTGGGTCCGTCCTTGTCACCTCGCCGGCAGGGGCGTCGCCCCAATGCCCATCAGGCCGGGGCGTGCCTAAGAACCACGGGGCAGGCGTTCGCTTCAGTGCTGATGAACGGATAAGCGTGCAGCCGAAGTGTGCCGTCTCAACGGGCTGTATCACCGCCTCAAACCATGCGTTTGGCAGCTGCACCTGGCCAATGGTGCCGTCGTGGCCATCAGGCGTGAACATGGGCACGCCCTCGTCACGCTTTGTCTGCAGCGGGGCCACAGCGTCGTACCCGCTGATTAGGGCAGCCGTCATAAGCCGCTGGACAGTGTCGGCCTCGTACACGCTGTCGAAGTCCACTACTAGCACCCAGTCGGTGCGATCAATCATGTCCAGCAGCACGCGGTCTAAGCACTGTTCCCAAAACGCACCAGTGAACTTCGTAGGGCGAATGTTCAGCGGCAGCAGGCTCTGCATCGTGCAGAAGAAGTTGTCTTGAAAGCCGAGCCGGGGCACGCTAAACGCGGCCTCAACTCGCAAGTCGTGCTCGATGTTGCCTACGCGAAACTTCACGAGTGCTCCTTGGTAAACGCCAAACGGGCGGCCGGGCGAACCCAGCCGCCCGCTCTTGGGCGTTTTACTATTCGTGTCCAGCGTCAGAGGCTGGCGTAGTTGTTCACGTTGGCCGTGGTGGCGTCAGTCGCACCCTGCTCAGCCTTGGTCAGCCGAGCGTTGGTTACGACAGCCACCGTGTTGCCGGGGCTCGTCACCACCGTCAGGTAACGCTTGCGGCCACGCAGGTCGATGTTGAACCGAGCCACAGCACCGGCGGCCGCGCCGGTCGTGCTGCCGGCACCAGCCGTCACAGAAAGGCCGCTGATGTCAGCCTGGCCTGAGCCGCTGGCGTCCGACTCTTGCACCTTCAGCACGCTGGCGTAGGACGCGGTGGCCGCCGTGAACGGCGAGTACACCACGTCGATGGCCGCATATTTGAAACCTAGCGTGTCAATCTCGTGCGAGTGCGTGGCCGAAGCCGCGACGCTCGCCGCAGCCTTCGTCACGCTCTTATTACCGCTGGCATGGTTCATGGTTCAAAGTTCTCCAGGGAAGGGTGAGTCAGGTTCAGGCGAGCTTGAGGGCCACAACCGGGCCGGCTTCGGTGGTTGAGCCGAGCGAGTGCACGTTGATGTCGAGCCGCTGAATCGCACGGAAGGCAGTCTGGTCAGCCTCAAAGTAGCGATCGGTGCTCGTCGCAACCTGCATGTCGGACTTCACCGCCATGATGCCGGCCAGCGACAGGTCGCCAACGTAGGCAGCGATGGTGCCGGTGGTGGGGGCCGCAGTCATCTTGAGCACCCACACGACGGGCAGGCCAAGGAACGTGTTAGGCGTGCCCTGGGCGAGGTTGGCCGCCGTGTTGCCGCCGGACAGGGCACCGATGGTGCCGCTGCCAGCCACGCCGCTCGACAGCATCATGCGCTGCACGCTGTTGTGGTAGACGCTCGGGTGCATGTACCACGCCGAGGTGCCGATGGCGTAGCGGGGAAGCTTTGCCAAGCAGGCCAGGTAGTCATCAATGTCCAGGCTGGCAATCGTGGTGTTGCCGGTTGCCGCCGACTGAATCGACGCGGTGTGCGTGCCATCGTCAATCTGAGCCAGGCCACGGATGCCGCCGTAGGTGCTGGTGCCGGTTCCGTTAAACGCCGCATCGTCAATGGCAGCCGAAAGCGAGGTGGCGTATTCCTGAGCGAGCCACGACGCAACCGAAATGGCGTTGTCGGCCAGGAGCTCGTTGCTCACCTTCGTGGCACACGCCAGCTTCTTGGCCACCAGCTGCACCATCGTGGCAGTCGGGTCGCTCGTCGTGATGGTCGAGTTTTCGCCCAGCCAGTACGAGGTCACGCCCGTCAGACGGCGAGGCACCAGAAGGGTATCGCTCGACATGGTGACGTTCTGAAAGACGTTCATCGCCACGCCGAACTTCTCGACAAGCCGAATGATGGTGTTTGAGAAGTCCTCAAACACGAGATTGCCGCCAAGGCTGTTCACCTGGCCGCCCATGTCGCGGTACTCAGCGCCGAGGTGATCTGAGCACCACTGCCGGGCGTTCCGGTCACCGAAGTGAGCCTTCAGCCACTGGCCGCAGCGGTGGGCCATCTCAGGCGACTCGAAAATGCCGGGCTTGTAGCCACGGGTCGAAATGGGCTCAATGCGAGTCTTCACGTCGGTTGTCTCCACGGGTGCAGCGCGGTGCAGAACCTTGAGCAGTTCAGCCTTGCGGGCCTCGGCGGCCTCGCTCTTGGCGATGGCGGCTTTGATCCGCTCAGCCTTGGCAAGCAGGGCGTCGTACTTGGCCTGACGGGCCTCGACGGCCTCAACGGCGGATCGCTCGCCTTCAACTGGCGTGCCATCGGTGTTCTCGGAAGCCTCTTCCGCAACGCCCTCTTCATCGAGCATGCCGAGCTCAGCGAGAGTGGCGGCGAGTTCGTCGAGAAGTTCCTTAACCTTGCTGGCGGCCATGTGCGTGGCTCCTGTGTGCGGTAGGTGGTGACCTATTCGCACGGTAGAGCCGGACCGGGCACTCCTTGCAGAAGCAGGGCGTGACGTGAGTACCTAACTAGGTACAGAACGCCTGCGTATCTCGCACGACTTCACGACGTGCTTGGCCGTCTTTCGGCACGCGGGGCATCGCAGATAACGAGTGCAGACGCCGCCCTTATCCACCGACGCATACACGCCATAGCGTGCCGCCCGGCACTCGCAAACATCACCCGACTTTGTGGCCATGCTGCCTCAGAAACCTGCGAATCTGCTTTTCGGTCTTCGCATCCCGTCGAAGTGCCGGCAGCTTCAGCGCCGGTCGGTGCGATTGTAAGAACCGCTCATAGCTGCGAACCGCCACGCCCGTGGTGGCCTGCTCATACGCTGGCGTCAGAACTGGTGAAACGTCGTAGACGCCTTCCACCGAAATCACGCTACGCAGGGCCGTGCCGTCTTCGTCCTTGTCCCACGATTCCTCGCCAATGACGAAAGCAAAACTTGAGCCCCAAACGTCACCTCGAGCGATGAGCGTGGAAAGATCACGGCCCAGCTGCGTGTCTGGCACCTCGACGCTGTAGCTCATGCCCTCGTCATCGGTGCCCACCGTCAACGTGCCGCTGCGAGTTGAGCCCAGCACGTAGTTTGGGTCATGGTTCCACAGGGCAACGACGGGGTGCGCCTGCTCTTTGAGAGCGCGGGTAAACGCGCCAGGCATAATCTGCTCGCGGAACGTGCCGAGCATCGTGCTGCGTACGTTGTACTTGGCCGCATAGCCCCCGATGTACGCCTTGCCGGCGTCACGGGTTTCCAGTGTCAGCGGCAGGGCAACGGAGCGGCGTTCAAGGTTGTCCATGTGGCTCACTTCTTCTTGCGTGGTTTGCGAGAGCGTGGCATTGGGCCGGCAGGCTTAACGGCACCTTCTGGCGGCGTCGTGCCGTTAAGTAGTTCATCGGTGTACGAAACGGGCAGATTGTCGGCCGGGGCGGGCTCGCCAGCATTACCCACGCTGGCATCGGCCGCGATGCCCTGCATCGTGGTCAAGTTCATCTGCATGTACCGCTGATCGCCCTCTGGGCCAATCGGGTTCATGTTGAGCACCTCTCGGCACTCGTTCACGCTGTAGATGCCCGTAGTGAGCATCGTCTGCAGCCATGCACCTTGGGCGGCCAAGTCGCCACGCAGCAGGCCACGGGTGTCAAACTCTGCGAAGTAAATCTCGTCCTGCGTCACCAAGTCGCGGGTGATGGCGGATTCCCAACGGCGGAACCACGGCAGAAGCGTCTGCTGCACCAAGTCGATGGCGGCCTGCTCCTGGCTCGCGTATCCCACTTTGGTTTTGTCTTGGACATACGACGGGTCAACGCGGTAGGCGCGGCAAATCTCAACCGTCTGATATGCCCGCGTCTCAAGGAACTGGCTTGCCTCGTTAGACGCCTGCACGTCCTTCCAATGCACGCCCTGGGGCAGAACAGCCGTCCTGTGGGCACGATCAGCACCACGGTGAATACGCTCAAACTGCTCACGCAAACGCTCGGCAGTTTCAACCGTTATCGGGTTGTCGCTCTCCATAAGCCCCGACAGCCGGCAGGCGTTGCCGAAGTACGAGCCGCCGTGAGCCTCAAGGGCTTGGGCCAGGGCGATGGCGTCACGCGAGAGCGTGATTGGCAGCATGCCCGTCACGCCGTCCTGGCTCAGCCACCGCAAATGAAAAATCTGATCCTGACGGTAGTACGACTCGGTGCCGTTCTGCTCGCGGTAGCAGTACCGCAACGTGCCGTCCTCGAGTTGCGTCACCTTCATGCGTGACGGGTGCAGCGGCCAGAGCTCAGTGACAGCCCCGGCGGAACCGCTGCGGATCTCCGCGTAAGCGTTTCCATAGAGCAGGCAGTGAGCCGTCAGCATTTCGCGGAACTCAAACGACGTTTGCCAGCCGTTGGGGGCCTGAGAAAGAATCCGGTACAGCGGCAGATCGCGGGCACGCTCTTTGCCGCCCTCTGCCAGCCGCCGGTACAGGTGCAGCGGAATCGTGGCCACGTTCTCGGCAATCAGCCGCACGCACGCCAATACCGTCGCGCACTGCAGCGCCGTCTCGGGCGTGATGCGAACCCCGGCCGGGCCTCGAGCAGGCGACTCGCTCCACCCGTCGCCGTACGAGCCACGCAGATCAATGATGCGGTAGGACTTCTCGGGCGTCTCGGCGTTGGCGATCATATCGTGTGAATTTCCCAAGGTTGCTCAGGGGCCGGCGCAGTTGCTTGCTGCCACAACCCAATAGCCATGACGAGCGAAACGATGCCGTCAATGCGTTCCGTTGACTTGGCTTTGCTCGGTTTGATGTTTCCTGCCGCGCTGTCCTGTTGAATCGCTACGTTGGACGCTTGCCACGACAGCACTGGATGCCCGCCGTGTATCAACCTGCCGGCCACGCACAAGTTTTCAAGTTGCTTTGAAGGCGCGGATAAAGATCCGTAGCCCTGTCGAAAGTCTCGCATGGGCAGGCCATCTCCTTGCAGTTGCTGCCCAAGTTGAGCGCTATTCCACGGATCTAGTCCGCAGGCTTTGAAGCGATACTTGCTGGCTATCGCGTTGATGTCCGCCCGCACTTTGTCAAAGTCAGTGACGTTGCCATCAGTCATCGTCAGATAGCCCTGCCGCTGCCACGTCAGATAAGGCACCTTATCCCGACGCTCTCGCTGGTGGGCGTTCTCGCTTGGAATCCAGAAGTGTGGCTCAATCCAAAACGTGCCATCGTCCAACGGGAACAGTAGCACCAGGGCCGTGGTGTCAAACGTGGTGGCCAAGTCCAGCCCGGCCCAGCACTCTCGGCCCGCGAGATACACTGGGCAGGGCTTGTCGCCTTGGGCCCAGTGATCCATCCGCAGCCACCTCGTGCTCTGCTCTGTCCACTGGTTCAAGTACAGCTGCCGGAAAGTGTTCTCATAAGTCGGCATCTCAACCGCTCGAGCACATTCGCTCCGCAGGAAGTCGAGTCGCACCGAGACGCCTAGGTTGGGGTTGGCGGATGCCCACGTGCTTTCTAGCTTCCAATCAGCAGCAGGATCTGCTGCCCATATCATCGGCAAAAACGTATCGTCTTTGACGGCCCCTGCTGCGACGGCCTCCGCGTATTTCCAGATTTCCCAGCAGACGCTTTTTCTGTCGTAGCCTGCGGTAGTCAATGCAACCGTCAGCGGGTTGCGTCTTGCCCCCTGCCCAGACAGCATCACTTCCCACATTTCACGATTGCTTACGTGGAGCTCATCGAAAACCACGGCATGCGGCGAAAGCCCGTGCTGCAATCCAGCCTCGGCGGAAAGTGACTTGTACGTGGCGTGCGTTGACTCTCGCACGATGGCGTTTCGGTACACCTTCAACTGTGCCGACAGTGTTGGCGACTGCTCAACCGCGATCTTGGCGGTATCAAAAACCAACCGAGCCTGATCCCTTGAGGCTGCGCACGAATAGACTTCTGCCCCTGGCTCAGGCTCTAGTAGGCATCGCAAGGCTATTCCCGCAGCAAGCGTGCTCTTCCCATTTTTGCGAGGCAACGCTAGCAGGCTGGTGCGCACCTTCCTGCGGTTGTTCTCTTCGGCAAACAGGGATCGCACGTAGTTACGCTGCCACGGCTGCAGCAGAAACGGTTTGCCGCCGAGCTCGCCTTTGGCATGCGTCAAGTGCTTTTCAAAGAACCGCACTGCGATGCACGAGGCACAAACCTTGCACGGCTTTTCAGCCGAACATGAGCCGGTCTTCTTCGTCTGTGTTGTCTTTCGGATTCTCGACATTCAGCGATGACCTGGCCGACGGGTTTAATCCGAAGTCCTGCTCAAGTTGCCGCAGTTGCACGGCTAGCTTGTGGGCAATTGCAACCTCGGGCCGCTGGGCGATGTATTTGATTTCGCCTTTGTCGTTCAGGATTGGGTACGTGTCGCCCTCTTGTTTAAGTTTTGCACGGGTGGCAAGCCACCACTCGTATGTGTCGCAGTATCGAGCGAGTGACTCAACGTCAGCTGTGGTCATTACCTTCACAGACTGCAGCATTGGCAGAAGCTCACGCCAGCGAACTGCCGCAACCTCGCCAAGGTGAGGCGGCATGGAGATGCCGTCCGATGGCGGCTGCGGCTCGTCGTTATTCAAACGGCGCTTGCCGGGATTTCCTCGCAAGATTTTGAGTTTCGTTGGCGTCGGCCTCGGGCCCCGTTTTCCCATCGTTTCCCCGATTCTTCAAAGTCAAACCGCTTTTGTCCCCAACTGCGGGTGCGTTTTCTATTATTGCATTTGCGACACAAGCACTGCGAGTTAGGGAACACGTTGCCAGGGCTTCCAGGTGTCGTAAGAGCAATCATGTGATCGTGCTCAGCGGCAGTAGGCTTTGGTTTCTTATTTGTTCCAAGGTGCTCTTTGTCGCATTTGATCCCACACATCTGGCACACCCAGTTGTCTCTTTCGCACATGCGTTCAGTCTGCAAATCATGTCAAATGGTGGCCCCTACCCCGCTGCGATTACCTGCGGCCGTGTGATTTGACG
>Ga0209297_1000259_pt1 | contig 35601 bp, 57 predicted proteins | sample S_130805_MF_Meta_FD_187322 | JGI IMG/M metagenome (GOLD analysis project Ga0209297, IMG submission 187322) | Freshwater microbial communities from Lake Simoncouche, Canada to study carbon cycling - S_130805_MF_MetaG (SPAdes) (version 2) | ecosystem: Environmental > Aquatic > Freshwater > Lake ...
CTGCTTCCCAAAGATCAGCAAAATTAGCCATAGTTATAGCAATCCAAGTGATTTAGCCAATTTAATCTTATCGCCCATTCGTCTTTGTTCATCAGGACTCATAGAAGCCTTTAGCTTTCTGACTTCTTCAGGAGTAGATTCTTGGAAAATACGAGAATCATTGATTTGATTAAATGTATTCATGCGCTTTTGATATTCGCCAGCATCTTGAACATTGCCCAAAAACTTAGCTTTAGCTTGGTTCATGCGCTCAACACCAATAAGCTGATCTGCCATTAACTTAATAGCACCTTCAGTCATTTTCTTATTAGGATTGGCAGCTTCAGCAATTTGTCTAGCCATATCAGTATTGCCACCAGTTAAAGTAAGCATTGCTGAATTCTTAGCCAATTCGTCTGTAGCAGTCTTTTCTGCTGTATAAACATCCATTCCAATAGCTTGAGCAATACCAGCAGCAAGTTCTTTTCTAGCACCGCCTGTGCTTGTAAATGATTCAGGAGCAAGCCTTTTAATATTTTGGAAAATAGCAATTCTAGGTTCTGCACCTTTAGCCAAAGCAACAGTTTCAGTTAAATCTTTAGAGGCAATATCTACTGGAGTCGCTGTAAATGCTACATCAGCTCTAGTTGGATTTAGCTTTTTAGGAGCAAACTGATTGTTCATTTGGCTAGTAGCACCACCAGCAGGAGCTACAGGAACGCCAACAGGAGCATTGCTTTCGCCTGGGGAAACAATTTGATTAGGCCCTGATTTAAGACCAATAATCTCACCAGCAGCATTAGTAGTGTATTGAGGAGTTTGAAGTCCTTGCTGACCAGTTGCACCAATACGAGCCTGAATTGAATTCAGCATATCCTGACGAATATTTCCTGCTTGGTTTGGATCATTCAGCATTTGGAAATATTTAGCTGTGATGGTATGAGCCATAGGAGGAGGAACTCCTTGCTTAATCATACGATCTGTAGCACCAACCAAAGCATCGCCAGCAGCAGTAACAGTCTTATGATCTTTGGGATCAATTTTTGCCAATCTTGGATCATTTACTAAAGCATTTGCTTCATCGGCAGCAATGCCAAAATAATCTTTTTGTAGCCCTGCTTTTGCTTTTTCAGCTCCAGTAACAGCAGTTTCTGATTCAGCTACCCCTTTAGCTATTGAAGGCTGTAAAAGGGCTTTTTCTCTTTGCAAAGCAGTAGAAGATCTTCCAAGATCAACTAAGTTTTGTAAAGACATTGCCTGTGGAGCTTGAGCATTTGCATAAATGCTTGCATCAGGTAGAGAGCTAAGTGCTGGCATGATTTATTCCTTATGCTACTGTATATGAGCCTGGAGCAACATTAAACGAACCGCCTGATGTTGGAGCAAATGATCCTCCTCCAGTAGCATTTGCGTTATAGGCTGTGTAATTATTGTTGTATGCGCCATTTCCAGCTAACGGCTGATTCATATTATTTAAAGAGTAATAAGCTGCTGCATTTCCTGCTGTGTTAGCAATGTTTCCATAAATATTGCCTTGGGCAATTTGTGAGGCAGCTTGAGCATTACCAGCAGCAGAAGTTACATTGGCAATATTAGTGCCAGTTCCAATCATTGCATTGGCTTGACCAGTAGTTGCAGTTAATCCCATATTAGCAATATTTTGCAAATTAGAGTAAATATTTCCACGCTGAGTTTGGAATTGATTAAAAGCAGTTCCATATTCTCCTGAAGCAAAATTTTGAGCATAATCTTGTAACGACTTTAAAGCGTTTCCTCCGACAGCTCCACCGCTTACATTATTAGCTTGTAAGTTAGCTCCTACACCTTGTTTTAACCTAAATTCATAACCTGGCGCTAAATTAGCGTTTAAATCTTGATTATTAAATTTTCTAGTGAAATAACCACGATCAAATCCAATATCGCTAGGAACTGTAATTTGGTCTGATGGCGCTGTAGGTGCTGCAACTGATACAGGAACTTCCATCCGTTCACCAGTTGTATTGTTGTAAACAAATTGATTGCCTTCGGATGGCATAACAGTTGTATATTTTCCCCCTAAACCATCAGGAGGACTAAGGGAATACCCTGCTGGAACATTAGAAACAGGCGCTCTTACAGCACCAGCTCTTTGTATGCTGGTATCTCCAAGGCCATAATTCAGCATATTTAATGCTTGAACTCCTTTGGAAGCATAAGGATTATATACATCAGCAGCTCTTTCGCCACTTGCCAATAATTGACCTTGCGCTCTAGCTGCTGCATCGGCTTGAGTTTGAGCTGCGCTTTTAGTTGCTTGGCTAGTCATGTAACCGCCAATAACTGCGCCTCCTACGATTGCTGTTGCGACTGCTGACATTTAATCTCTCCTTATTGCAAGGCTCAATGCTTGCCGATAATCAATAGTAATTTCTTCACCTAAATTACCACCTTGACATCCATTTATAGCCTTTTTTGCTACCAAATCAATATTGCCATTATCTCTTAAAACCATGATTGCGTTAATATTTTTTGAATGATTTGTATATCTTCCAATAGGAGTTCTTTTGCCATCAATACGAGCTGGAGCAATTACTTCGCCTTCTTCAATATTGCCTGTGGCAAATACACCTTTGCCATCAATTCTTGAATTAGCCACCATTGCTTTGTAGCTTCCAAAAGGCATAGGAATTTGATCTTCCATGTTTTCAGTCTGTTTTCTGACTGTTTCATGGTCAAAACCAAACTCTGCTATTGCTAAGTAATAATCTGCAATATCAGGAGAATGATCTAAAGTAAGAAGCAATTCCTGTGATTTTTGGCTTTCTTGCCAAGTAATGCTTTTGTTTAAATATGTAGCTTCTAGCTTTTCAACTTCAATTTCATTGGTTGAATAAACATTTTGCCAAACCATATCTTCATGGATATAGCCTATTTTGCGACCTGGCTTTGAAACAAAAGTCTGAGGAGCTACCAATTCTGTATGAGATCCATCCTGATTGACCATTGTTACTCGACCTTTAAGCATAATATTTAAATGCTCAGTAGTCTGATAATGACCTATAGAGAATGTTCCTGCTGGAATAGACACTTCTCTGATGTAGATATTGGGAGCAAATATATGCTTAACAGGGCAATCAGCCTGTTTTTCTTTTAAAAAGTGCTTTTCAAGCTCTTGCACCTTTTGTTCTGTAAGGACTTGAAGTTCAGACATTGTAATAAGGAACTTTATAAATCCTGCCGTTTACAGACATTTCAATAAATCCTACAGGATTTGCTGGCAAAACAGCCCCTCCTGATGTTGCAGATGGCGATGTTTTATTGAAGTTAAGCAAGTTTGCAAAGAAGATCTGCCAAGCCCTTGTCGGTCTTTTAGTCTGCTCATCCATAAAATCAGTCTGTGGATAAGGATTGTCTTGGCTTGGCCCAAATATTTGATTAGCCATTAGTTTTCCCCTACAGATGCTTTTAAGTTAGCAGATACTATCACCGCTTTAACAGGATCAGTAACCACTACTTCATAGATCCGATCTCTTGCCTGACCTAATCTGCGCCAAATAATACGATTTTGGTATTTACCAACCTTGCCAATACCAGCCCAATGCTCATTTGACCATGTAGAACCGCCATCATTTGACCAACGGAGCATAGCTTGAGGGTTTATACCAATGTCGTTATCGCCCAATGGGAAAGTTTCAATGCCCTGCAAACCAACTCCAGGCTGGAATTGGATCTGCAATTCATCAAAATACTGCCTTTGGAAGTCTGCTACCAAGTGAGGGCATCTACGCATCCTACGGATATGCTGACCATTATCGGTATAGTTATTAGGATCTAAGCGATAAATCTGCCCATTCTCCCAATCTCCTACCAATACTGAGCCTTGAAAAAAAGCAGCGCAGTTTGATCTGTGGCGCTTATAGTTGTTTTGGTTATCGCACCAAAGCCATTTATGCCACATTTGGGTAGAGCCGTCATATACCCAAGTTAATTCTAGGCTTGGGAATGTCACTACATAGCACTCATGCCCCTCTAATTGATAGGTATAGGCTACAGCATCGCTAATATCTTGATTGACAAGGGTATTTTCTACCGCATGAGTTGAGATACGCTGTGGAAAATAGCCGTTCATTTGCACAATAACTGCTTGACCACGATCATTTCTTGAAACATAGGCAAAAGAATTGCCAAAACGAGCCATGCTAAATTTGGCAGCTATTCCATGTTGGCTAGATGCGCCAGGGATGCGCTGGAAAGGAAATGGAAAAGTTCCCACATCAGCCCAAACCTCTGAAGTCTTTTCACCTAATAAATAGATTTGACCATGATCCACGATCAATGAAACAAGATCATCAGGCCCTGTAAATTTACTAGCAAAAGCCAATCCATAAGTAATGGGGGATAATAGATCAGAAGAAGCATATTGCTGAGTATCAGGTCTGTTATAGACAAAGTAGTTATCTACTACATCAACAGAAGATCCTCCTGTAAATGCTCCATCTGAGGCTGGTAATTCGCTAAAGTTGAGCGCATACATAGTTCTAGAGGTAACAGTTTGGCTATTATTAATAACATAGTTACCAGTAGATCCAGTTCCTGTTCCAAAAGTTAAAGTAAGGGTTAATCCTGTTCCTGCGCCATCAGATGATGTAGAAGCGTTGTTTGCAGGATTAGATGTATATTGCCCTGAAAAAGTCCTAGTAAGCCCTGTAACAGCTCCTGAGCCTCCAATACTTGTTACTGTATAAGTAGCAGGGCTAGAACCATAAACACCGCCCAAAACAGTAATATTTTCGTTTACAGCATATCCTGTGCCAGCAGTAGCAATAGTTTCGCTAAGAACTGTTCCGCTACCTAATGCAGTAATGATGGTTTTAGCCGTTACTGTAGAGCCTTGAATAGTTTGTCCAACATACAAAGTTCCGCTTGCTACAGCGCTTACAGTCAAAGTAGTTCCTGACATTGCACCAGTAATAACCGCAGCTACTGTAGCTGAATTCATGCGAATGGCAGTAGAAATGGTTTGGCTTTGATTAATAGTCCAACTTGTTCCTGACCCTGAAACAATAACAGTTTCATTAGAAATACCAACTCCAAATAGAGCTTGATTGGCAGCAATAGTTCCTGAAAGAACCCTAGTTACAGTAAGAGTTGTTCCGCTAATTGTGCCTTCAAATACAGCAGAATTTGGATTAGAAATGCGCCATGTGTAGCGATTTGAACCATCTACAATATAGACATTAGTGCCATTATCAGCAATGCTAACTTGACCAGTAGAGGTATTTAATTGCCCAATAATGGTTGCTGTAAAGTTTGTTCCCATTACATAAACATAAGGGCCACATACCGCTACAAGGTAATCTTGACCTGAAATAGCTCTCATGCCTCTAACGGCTTGAGCAGTTTGAAGTGTTACGACATTGGTTAAGCCTGGAGTTGGATAAAGCGCAACAACTCCCCTTGATCCTGGTTGTTTTGTAGGATCAACTTCAGGTCTAAAGTTTATACACTCCTGAGCATCTTGATAGATGGAAGGAGCTTCATAAGCCGAACCAACAAAGCCAAAATCAGCCATTTTCCAACCTTATCTAAAGAATCCACCATTAAGAATCCAGCCAGCATCTTTTTGACGGCTAGAGAGCATTGCATCAGCAAACTGAGCTGATTGCATTGGTTTCATGTTGGTGCGTTTTAGGGTTGCTTTAGCTTGTGCAGCATAAGCGTTAATCATCGTAATTTGAGTTTGTGAGGCTTTGCCATACATAGGCATCAAACGCTCTGCCAAACACCATCTAAGAGCCATTGAATAGCCTTGTGGCAGAACTATATCGTCATACATAGTGCCATAGTTACTGAATATGGTTTGAGCAAACAAATGGACTTCGCCTTGGGATGGATTAGGCCATAGGAATATGTTGCCTGATTGCTCATTTGCATTGAAATAAACAGCTTTAGGCCAAGGGCCATTCAAAGTTTTCAGACCAATAGAGTTGTAGTTATCTAAAGCCAAAATCGCCATTTGGTAATCTAAACCGCCATTGGCAATAGGCTGACCATTGGAGCTAGTGTTTACCCTTACATAGGCAGAATCTAATCCTAATGGTTTTTGATAGTAAGCAGTTATCGTTGTAGGAACAATCGTTCCAGTAATAGTTGTTGAGGCTACTGTTTGGGAAGCGCTAACTGTATAAGTACCAGTTCCACCAGTTCCAGTAATTACAGCAGAAATTGTTGTTCCAGCAGTAATACCAGTTCCGCTAATAACTGATCCCACATTGACTGCGCCTGAAGTAACGGCAGTTACAGTAAGAGTTGTGCCTGAAATAGAGCCTGTAAATACTGGGGTTTGCGTACCCTGAACAATATTTAAAAGATAAGTACCCTGCTCATTCACATTGCCACCAGCTCCAGTTAAAGAGCGAACAATGCGAGTTCCAGCAGTAATGCCTTGAGCTTTAAGATATTGACCTTGTGCTACAGCTCCTGAATTAATGCCAGTAACTGTCATTACATTGCCTGAAAAAGTAGCAGGAAAAGAAGCGCCAATGAAGTTTGCAGTAGATGGATCAGGGCCAATCGTATATTGAACTTGACCTGGCACAACTGGGAATATGATCTCAGTTATGTTGAAAACCATCATATCCTCATTTGACCATTGGTCTATGAGGTCATTCATCATCTCAAAAGCATCTAAAGCAGCATCGGCTGAAGGTTGCTCTCCAGCCTCCAAAGCGCCAATGTCTTTTAAAGCTCTGCTAATGATGTCAATAGGTTTTGTCATAATTTATCCAATCGTAAAAGTATTGTTTTCCCAAGGAAATTCAATCTTTTTACTGGTTTTTAATGCTTCTAGCTGTTTTTCTAGGTTCAATTTTATGATGTTTACATCATCTTGGGTAGTATCTTGCTCAATCCAACGAGTTAAATCATCTTCTTTAATTTCTGATACAGGCTTGATAATTGTGCCTTCAAGGAAAGTATGCTCTCCTTCAGTTTCAACAATATTGGTTTCATCTTGTGCTTTCAATAAATAACGAACTTTGGCAATCGTTTGATTACCAAATATTTCTAGAATTGACCATGTATAGGTAATCATCCAATTAATGCCTTTACTTCATCTTGAGTTAAGCCTAATGCAGCTAGTTTAGATAGTGCAGAAGCCTTAGTATCAATGGCTGCTTGTGCTTTAGCGGCTACTGTTGCTTGTGTAGATTCCCATAAAGCATCTAATTCAGCTTGTGTAGGTTTAGGGCTTGAATCTAACCAATCTAAGCCTTCATAAGAATCGCCATCTAATGACCATTGGGCAGTAGGGTAATTTGTAGAAAGAATTTGTGAATAATTAATCATCCTGCAATCTCCATAACAGTAATTGTTGATGCTTCTCTGCCACTATAAGTATCAGAACTATTTAAATCACCATAAGAAGAATTGATAACAATATAATAAGTTCCACCTGATTGGCAACACGCTTGCAATGAATAAGTTGTTGAGCTTGTAGTTGCTGGAGAATCTAAATATTGAAAACCAAGACCACCATAAGCAGTATTAGTATCGGAAGTTCCAAACATTCTAAATGTAGCTTGTGGTCTGCTACCTGCCGCACCGCCAACTCCAATAGCAGTTCCAGCACGAGTAAGTCTAAATAATTGAGAGCCTTGATTGCTATTTGATGCTGTAGCACCCAATGAAACCATTACAAGAATTTTGCTAGTAGAAAATTTAGGAGTTATAGAAACTGATAAACCAGTAATATCAGTAAAAGATGCAGATGTTGTTGAAAAAGTATCTGTTTTTATTACACTTTGAACTTGTAAAATACTACCAGCACTAGCTTGTGTAGTAGCGTTGTTAAATGTTAGACCATTAGTTCCATCAATAATCATGCTCATGGCAAAGTCCTTACATATTCTTTAGCTTGGTCAATAGTCATTACATTGCCATCAGCATCTTCTAGGATTGAATCATTAGGGCTAGTATTTAAGCTAAATGAATTGCCATCTTCTTGAACTGTACTGCCAGGTTGTTGATCTAATACGGCAGTTTTAAAGGCTTGGTAGTCTGTGTTGTCAGGGTCAAATGGTATGCAAGCGTTATCTGATAAACAAATAACTGCATTTACTGTTTGTGAAATTCTATTTTTGTGTAATTTATACATTTTATAATTCCGCAGAAACTGCTAACCAAGCATTATTAACCATTAAAATTCCTGTGCAATTCCCACCAGTTAATCCTGAAGAACCACCAAAGCCACCAGTTCCAAGTATATTTTTGGTTACAGAATCTATAGAACCGCTAGAAAAAGCACCTAATCCAGCACCAGCAGTATTTGATGGATTAAAAGAACCAATAGCCGATAAAGTACCAGTTGGTGTTGATCGCATTTGTACTGGTAAATCAAGTATTTTTCCAAACGCTGCTCCAGCACTATATGCTTGTAAATTAGCTAAAGTTATAGTTCCACCACTATCGTTTGTAAGTCTAAAATAATAGCGTTGGCAAGCACTTAATTCTTGGTTATATAAACGATACTCAAAACCAGTAGCAGAACTACCTACTTCTAGTTGAACACCAGTAATGTAGAAAGTTGCTCCGTTAGTTCCTACTACGGATGTTGCTCCTGTAGCTGACCATAAATTAGAAGTAGACCATGAGCCAGCAGTTCCACTATATGTAGAACCAACACCAAGACCAAAAACTAACAAAATACCAACACCATTAGTTTTAACCCAAGTTCCGCTTGTTTCTCCAGTAACATTAACACTAACTTGTGTCCAAGTATTTGCGGAAGAAATTGTGTAAGTAAAAGGATAACACCTATTTCTTGCTGAATTTTGTAAAGCACCGCCAAAAGTTCCAGTTAGTGAACTACGAACCCAAAATGACAAGGTTACTGTTTTTGCATCTGAAGTTCCCCACCCTAAATCAAGAGTATTTAATCCTTCAATAGCTTGAGCAACAGAATAATAGTCACCTGCTTGTACAGAATAAGCGGATAAGGATGTAACACCCAAATAATTATAAAATCCAACTGGTGCAGTTACTGACCCAGCGTTTTGTTGCATAGTATATTTTGAACCGCCACCAGTTCCACCCTGACCCCAGCCAGCCCATCTATCAACAGAATATTGATTGTCGCTTGTTGCAGTAACACTAGCACCAGCATTTCTTTGGTCAATAACCATTGCACCATTGATGATGCGATTCTTCATAATAGAAGCGTTACCAGCACCTAGTATTCCACCGCTTGTAGAAGTTGTTACTGTATCAACATTGATATTTCCGTAAGGCATTATGCTAATTCCTCATCTGTAGGTCTAGCTAGTGTAGGGTGTTCCCATTTAGCAATGTAATCGCCTTTGCCGTCTGAATCGTTTTGTAGTGTGATTACAGTTATAAAGTCTTTATCTTCAAGGCTTGGGTATAGTGCTTTGATTTTATTGTATAAAGTCATTATGCAGTCCTTATCATTGAACCGTTGAAATAAGTTGCAAAGTTTCCAACTGTAGTACTGTTTGTGCCAGGTGTTTGATAGCAATAAAGCTCTATATAATCTGTGCTTCCGTTGCAATACACTAAACCACTAGCTGTAGCACATATCCCTACTACACTTCCTGAAACAAAATTTCCATAATAAAAAATAGTTCCATTTTTATATATAGATGTAGCAGCTACTCCAGCCGTTATTCCCCAATTTACTGCACCATTAACTTGGTAATATCCAGCTACAGTAGGGGTAAAAGTAGAGGATGCAAAGTTATTGTTTGTATCAAAAACTTCAGTTTGTAATAAAATTTTTGTCCATGTCCCTGCAGCAACAGATTGAGTTGTGCTTTGATAAGCACTAAACGCTGGCATATTACCGCTAACCATTACTGTGCCAGTAGCGGCTGGTAATGTTGCAGTATTCGTTCCTGATACGGCAGGAGCAGCTAAAGTAATAGCACCTGATGTATCGCCTGAAATTACGACTGAACTCATAGAACCACCCACCTTTGACCTGAACTTACTGTAACTGATTGACCGCTTGCTACTGTTATAGGGCCAACACTCATTGCATTGTTTCCTGATGCAACTGTATAGCTTGCCGATACAGTAGTGTTATTAAGAACTAAGCCATTAGAAGCTATTACCTGGCTTGCTGATAAATCGCCTGTGCTTGGCTTATACAAATACTTTGCATTACTTGTATAAATCGTTGTTGGAGTTCCGCTTGTAGCAGAAGAAAACAATGGGTAAAGATTGCTTGCAGTAGTCGTATCGTTGCTAATTGTTGCACCTGATACGATGCCAGTTAAAGAAGATCCATCACCCAAATATTTAGTTGCGCTTAATGTTCCAGTAGAAGGGTTGTATTGGAGCTTGGTAGAGCTGACATTTTGAGTTGTAATATTTCCGCTTGTAGCACTTGTAAAGGCTATATAACGAGTAGCGTTAGTAGTTGTATCGTCTGTAATCCCTAATCCTGTGGCTGGAAGGGCTTGCCAGGTTGGAGCAGATGCGCCATTAGAAGTAACTACATATCCAGCAGTTCCAGTTGATCCAGCCAAAGATAAAGTGCTATTGATTCTTAATGTAGTAAATGTTCCAGCTAAAGGTGTTGTTCCACCAATAACCATGTTATCCATTGCTCCAGCATTTGTAGGTTTAATTTCGACTGAGCCTGATCCAGCAGGATTTATATGAACATGACCAGTTCCAGTTGGGCTAATGTCAATTTGTGCGTTTGCACCATTTAAATTAGCAGATACATCAACTGTTAAATTTGCGCCACCACCGCCACCCCATTGTAAGCAAGCAGTTCCACCTGAATTTCTTAATGAACCACCAGCAGAATTAGCAGCATCATAATTAGTGCCTACAAATTTAGTACTAGCAGTAATAGTTGTGCCAGTAATTGTATTAGCAGTAGTTCCACCAATAGCAGGAGGAGCTGACAAGTCTAAAGAACCGCCCAAGGTGAGGTTTCCGCTAGAAGTGACTGTACCGCTTAAACTAATGCCTGAAACTGTTCCTGTGCCTGTTACAGAGGTTACTGTGCCTGTTGTAGGAGTTGCCCAAGATGGAACACCTGAAGCCAAGGTAAGCACTTGACCATTAGAGCCAATAGCCAAGAATGTTGTTGTATCAGTTGCAGATTGATAAGGAACTGAACCAGCAACTCCTCCTACTAAATTGCTTGCTTTGGCAGCAGTTCCAGTAGTGTTTTGGTTAAATGTAGGCCAAGTAAATGTTCCAGTTGAGAAATTACCTGAAGTTGGAGTTCCTAAAACTGGAGTAACTAAAGTAGGACTTGTAGCTAAAACAATGTTTCCTGATCCAGTTACACCAGCAGCCAAAGCAGTAGCAACACCAGTTCCAAGCCCTGTAATTGATCCTACGGCTGGGGTAATGGTTGTATTGGTAACAGTAGTTACTTGACCGCTTGCATTAGTTGTAAATACTGGAGTTTGTGTAGCAGATCCATAAGTAGAAGCTGTTCCAACAGGAGTAATGCTAAATATTGTGCCAGTAAGAGTTAATCCTGTGCCAGCAGAATAAGTTGCTGAAGTAGTAAATTGCGACCAATTTACCGCAGTTACACCTAAAGTACCGCCAGGAGTTGCTGTACAAAACCAAGCTCCACCAGCTTGAGATCCATATTCAATAAAGGAAATGGCAGAAACTAGCTCATCCCATGAGTTAGCATCTAAAGATCTAGTCCAAGCAGTTGCAGAAGCCAAATAAATGCCATTATTAGCAGCATTTGACTGATTCTTAACTAATACTCGATCACCAGCTAAAGTTAAATAGCCATCAATCGTCTGCAATCCTGACAAAGTAATATTTGCCAATGTTGCAACCGCACAAGGTTGTTTCCAACTAATTCCAGCAGCATAAGACTGCAAAGCCAATAAATTGACTATATCTGTTGCGCCTACTGGTTGAGTTGAAACTGTTCCAGTAGTTGTTGCTATGTTGGTAAAAACACCAGTAGAAGGAGAAGTATTGCCAATCGGACTGCTATTTAAAGTGCTATTGGTGATCGTTAATCCTGATTGAATAGGATTTGCCGTTGCATAAAACGGCTGACCTTGACCAATAAAAGTATTAAATGACCCATCCGTATTGAAATAAGCCTGAACAGGCAATAGATTCTGAACAGATGAATCTGCTGGATTAGTCATAAATCATCCTTCTAGAACAGTTTTTAAGACTGATCGCTTACTGGAGTTATATATACAAGTGCAGGGCCTGCTGCCGAACCAATAGCAGAAACTTGAAAAGAGTTTGCTGGAACGGCTAAAACAGTAGGCTGAGTCATGGATGCTGGAAGAATGTAAGAACCAGTTGCGCCATCAGCACCAATAGAGGCTGTAACAGCCGTAATTCCTGTTGGTGAAATCTCAATGGCTACTGTATTTGCTCCAGTATTCAAAAACGCTGCATAGTTGCTAAGAACATTACCACCTACAGCCGAAACAGTAACGGCTGCATGAGCTGTTGCTGCTACGGATAAGGTAGTTGTTCTTCCTGCTAAACGAACAACAGTTGTTAATGACATGATTTATCCTTAATTAGACTGCTGTTGCAGGCAATGGGCCTTCAATACGAATAACATCAATAATGTAGTTACCAGCAGCAGGAGTTAATGCGCCTGCTGTGCAATTACCAAATTGAACGCTTAATGTATTGGCTGCTGAAACTCTAACATCAGCAATAAAAATACCAGCAGTTTGAGCGCCAGTACAAGCTATGGCTACATGATCGGTTGTCAATAAGCCAGGAACAGTAAATGTTTGGGCAGCAGTAATATTAGCAGCAACTTCGGCTGGGGTAATGGATGGCTGAATGTAGAAAGTGTTAAGAGCGTTTCCACGAGCAAGAGTGGTTGATGGCATGATTTGTCCTTTATATAGGGGTTTGAGGCTACCTAAGTTTAATCGTATATTATCGGTTTCGCAAATAGTTTCCAAAATGACCGACAAATGTTTTATTTCCTGTATGACCCATTTTAATTTCAGGATCGCACCATACTCTACCGCCTATTTTGCTCCATCTAAAACAAAATGAATAGTCCTCACCATATTTCTTATCGCCTTCAGCAATATGGGCAAAAAGATCATAAAACAGATTATCTTTAGCTCCATCATGAAAATATTGTTCAGGATAGGCTTTTACCATTTGCTCTAAACAATTACGACTAATCTTCATAAATCCTGTCGCAATAGCAGCGACTTCTAATAATCCTGTTTCAGGATCTGCCCATAATTCAGGCTTTTCAAGGTATTTAATAGGAAATCCTAGCTCATCAATTCGATAAGGGTAAACACCGCCTACTAAATCTACTGGATGATCTACAAGCCTTAAAAGAGCGCCTTTTTCCCAAGCTACATCAGAATCCACAAAAACAAGGCAATCAGAATCTGTTTTAAGGAAATTGGAGGCTATAGCGCCTCTACAATCGGCTATATAAGCGCTTCCTATGTCATCAATAAGGGTAAATGTATCACCTCTAGAAACTAGCATTACAAGATCGTTTACAAGAGATCTCATAGTTGCCATATAAACTGAGCCTGTATAAGCTGGAATAGCTATGGTTATATGCAATTTTCTTTCCTTCACAAAAGAAAAAGCCCTCCCTTTTTGGGGGAGAGCTTAGTTTTACAACATAAATTAGGCTGTTACACCGATGTTCTGTAAGGCAGTAATGATGCTATTAACTGCTGTAGAAATCGCTGTGCCAGTTGCGTTTGTTGCAATAGTAGTAATTGCAGCAGCTTGAACAACTGGAGTTTCGCCATAAAAGCCAATTTTGCCAGTAGCAATACCGAGTGATACACCATCTGCGGCATTACCATTGAATAAATAGACTGTTGATACTGTTGATGCTGGGCCTGGATTTGCCATGATTTAGTTCCTTTCTAGTCCAAAAATTAAGATGCAATACGGCAAGCCAACTCAGGATAGAGTGGGGCCCAACCATAAAGAACATCTAAACGAGTAGGAATAGAGTCATTGTTAATGGTGTATTGACGAACTACACGCATTGACAGACCGATTTCCTTGTCGGAAGCACGACCAGCAAAATGAACACCTTCAGGCAACTCAAGATCGGCTACTGCGAGAGTAAACGCATTTTTGTGCATAAGGATGTTTTGTGGGCTGGTTGTACCAGTTGAGTTAAAGAAGGCTACAGCTTGTGCGCCTGAGCTAGTTACGCTGATGTTTTGGAACTGACCAGCAGAAATAGGAGCAGGAGATACATTAACTGTGATTGTTCCACCTGAACCGCTAACGGCTGTGTTCACAACAAAGTTACGCAACTTACCATAAGACTGACGATTTTGTGGGTTTACTGCAAATACACCAGCAATGGTGAATGTATCGCCTTGATTCAAGCTAACAGCGTTAGTCAAAGTCAAAGTGATGTTTGCAGATGAAGCCCAACCGCTTGTCAAGAAGCCAGTAGCTGTAGTCACATTGACTGTAGCTGTTCCAGCAAATGAGCCGTAAGTTTGGTTCACAATGTTCTGATCCATCTTCCAGTTCATACCAGCAGAGTCACGACCCATCAGACCTTTACGATACTGAGTAGAAATCGCTTCTTGTGGCACAAATAGACCCTTCAAGCTATCAACGATAGTTGCGCTTGAGAATGGATCAATAATGACTGATCTACGACCATCACGAGGAGCGCCTTCAGAATCAAGGTAAGCACCAGCGTTTAGGAAGGTAATCAAGCCAGTTGGAGGAGTGCCTGCTGTGCCTACTGTGTTGTAGGTAGCATTTTTAGCCATTGTCAAACCATCTAAGTCGATTTTGTTGGCAATAGCAGCAACTGCTGGTTTCAAAACACGATCAGAGAACATATCCAAGCTCAAAGCTAAATCTTGAGTTGTGAATTGTGTATCCACATGGAACTGAGTTGAAAGGGTTACAGGAACTGAAGTTTCGTTGAAATCTTCAACATTCAATGCAGGGCCTGTTGTTCCAATGAAACGACCAGGTCTGCGAACATTGACTGTGTTACCAATTTTTGCGCCAACTACGGCAAATTGGTCATCATAGTTACGATCTACTTCAGAAGTGAAAGTTAATTCGTTCTCCAATACCATCAACGCTTCGTTGGTGATCTTGGAAATAGTTAATAAAGTATTGCTCATTTTCTTTTTCCTTTAAAGAAATTAGGGTTTTACCTGATCTTCCCTGCTTTTCGAGCTGCTTTCCACGCTTGAAACGAACCATGAAACTCACCATCTGAGCCTATTGGGTTCTCCATTGCGCTTCCAGTAGCCCTAATCGGACTGAGAGGAGCTGGTGCTTTAGACTTCTGAACAACAGGCTTACTTCTAACGGCAGTTTCTTCAGCAATCTCTTGCTTTTCAAACCGAGCCTCCAATTTCCCAATTTCTCTAAGCGCTTTTGCCATCGGTAATGCTTGAAACCTTTCAGCTTCTTCTCCATCTAGACTAGCCAAATGGTAAAGAATCTCAGGCCCAACATCAGACTCAATAATGGCATCTCTCACTTCGTTGCTTACAACAACTTGAGTAGAATTCACTATTTCATCAAAATCAGCTAGATTTGGCTTCGCTTTTTGAAGTTTCTCAGACCAAGTCTTTAGGACTATTTGTCTTTCTTCTTCAGCTTTACGATTTAAATCCTGCTGATCCCTGTCATACAACGCTTTCTCTGCTGACCATTCCGCTAATGCCTTTGCATATTCAAAAGCATCATCAAACTGATCTGCCCTAGGTTCTCTACCAATCGGACTCTCATCAGCTTTTGGCTGTGGAGGTTGCCGATCTATATATTCCCTAAGTTTGGCTTCCAGCTGCTCCCTTTGCTCACGCTCTTTAGCAGCATTTTCTTCTGCTAATTTGCGAGCCTTAGTTAGCTCTGAAAACCGCTTTTCGAGTTTAGGATTTTGTTTCCGTTCCTCTGTTGCCTTACCTTCAGTTTCTGAATCCTGTTCACTCTCACCTTCTTCTGCTACTGGCTCTGATTCAGGAGTTTCCTCAACTGCTTCAGCCTCAGTAGGAGCTTCATCGGTAGCTAAACCAAGCCGATTCATATTCCATTCGGTTAAATTTTCGCTAGTGACTACATTACTAGCCTGTTTTTCTTCTAATACTTGTGCTTCTGCCATGAGTTTTCCTCAAGATTTTGCCCAATGAATCCATTGGTAGATTTACAACAATTCTTTTTTACCACTAAATTCTGTGTAAAACAATATTATTGCTTATCGTTTAATTCTTTTAAAAGGGCATCCATAGCGCCTCTTTTGCCAAGTTTAATCTTTAGCATTGCATATTTAGGATGGTTTTTAATCCGATCAAACTGCTCATCATCCATCTTCTTAGCTCTAGCTTTGCGCTCCAATTCCTCATCGCTCATTGGCTTTTTGCCAGCTTTTTCAGCCAACTTCTTTTCCATGTATTCTTCACGATTTTCTGATGTAACTGTTTCAATAGCCATTATTGGACTCCTGGTTGCATTGGTTGTTGGGGTTGTTGAACTGGCATAGGCTGTGGAGGAGGTTGCATCAAAGGATTCTGTCCTTGGTCTATATCCTGTGCAGCTTGTGTAGCAAAGGCATATTGCTCCTCATTTCTACGATCCAGCTCCGCTTTAATAGCTGAAGTATCCAAATTGGCAATAAGCATCTTAACAATCGCATCAATTTCAGTCTTGTTTTGGCTTGTAATTGAGCGAGTATTTTGGTCATTGACCTTAACTTCTGCCATTGTTTCAGTATTGTGCGCTCTAGCAGTAACATCCATGAGCTTACGAGCTGTAGCTGCTCTTTCCTTAGTTTCAGTAACAGTTTGACCATATTTGAGATCCATTCCCATAGCCTGCATTTGCTGTTGCAACTGCTGGATCATCTGTTTGGACTGAGCCAACTGCATCTGAACTTGTGGAGGAATGTCTGATTTCTCATCAATTTGAGCTAATGGATTAGATGCTGCCATGCGATCCGCAATAATATCAGCGCCAGGGAAGTCCATATTACGGAAAATTAGATCTCCAGCAGTCTGCATAAGGTTAGGATCAGCAGCAAGCAAGGTCATCATTGCTTCTACTGCTTCGCCACGCTTAGTTGCAAAGCCAGGGCCTGTATCCATTACTACATCATAGCGACCAACTGATACATCATTGAGGATCTTTTCAACCCCTTCTTCAGTCGTAACTCTTTGATTTAGTGTAATAATTTCAGGCTTTTCATCAGCTCCAATGATCCGCATTACTCGCTCTGTATCGTAAATCTTAGGGATTAAATCAAGAATAATACGACCACAATAGGCAATGGAACGAGTTAGATTGTCGTAATAGTGGAAATTGACCATATCGACTTGTTGTTGCTGACCAGCAATCGCTTTGCCTGACATATTGCCTTGTGGCAACTGGCTTGGATCATAGATGCCAACAACAGTCATCAAGTCGTTAGACATTCCTTGAGTTGCTGTAACAATGCCAGCAGGAGGAGGTTCAGGCTGTAAACGCTGTGGAGCTGGAGCTGTTCTACCTTCTGTATCAGTTTGCTTGTAGCGCAAAACAGGCATCGCTTTGATATTAGCCTGCGCCCACTCATTCTCATGGCCTTCATCTTGACCTTCAGCCATTACCCATTTAGCTTTAGGAGCAAGGGCTACGGACTCGGTTAAAGCTGTAGTCCAGTAGTTATACATACGCTGTGGATCTTTAGCCATGCGAACCAAGCCAAACTTCTTGTGCTTTGCATCAATAATGCAAGATTGACCATAAACAGGAATTACTGGAATGTATTTGCCAGCCCAATCCCTTTCCTCAAGGATCTCCATTGCTGTGAGCTTGCACCATTTGATCTGCTTCCTGTAGGTATCTCGCTTCTCAATAATTTCAATGCCTGCATCTGTTAAAACTTGAGCATCAGGCAATTCATCTTCAAATACGCTTGTGCCATCCGATAAAAGGACTAGCTTTGCAGGAGTGCGAACTGTGTAGAAATACTCGGCAATCCGAACATCTTCTTTAGTAACCCATTCGGAATCAGAATCTCCTGTTCCTCTGCCTGTAAAACCTTGACCATCATTCTTGCCAGGATACATTGCTCTAAAGGTTTTTTTGCTCACTACAGTAGTGATTAGGCAGCGCTCTGCATCCGAGCCATCAGGAAGCTGTGAATTAGGATCGAAATAGACTGTAAATGGATTATCAATCGGTCTAATGTAGATTTCCTGCTCAAATGAATCAGGAGAAATATAGTCTGTCATTACCCTAAAGTAACCCCAACCCATCTTAACTGCGTATTCTGAGGCTGTATCGTAAGCCACATCAGCAGAGGATTGATATTCAATATGACGGCAAACACCACTCAAAATATCGGCTAATTTGGCATCAGCTTCATTGTTCATGCCTTGGACTTTGATCCTAGGTCTTTGTTGCCTGATTTGATTGCAGATCTGACGAACATAGGCATCAACCTTGTTAATCGTTAAGCAAGGTCTAGATTCAAGCACTCGGCTGTTTTGCACATCTACAGGCCATTGATCTCCAGCGCAAAAGCGAACATCGTCTAAAGCCTCAGCTCTATTGTTGGAATCTACATCATTACAAAGGTTTAAAAACTTCTTTGCATCATTGATTCTAGTATCTTCGCTTGAATCTTGATCCTGATAATCTGCCATATTTAGCCCATCCAACTCCCTGCTGGAGCGTAAGTTTGTTTAACTGGTTGCCGTTTCTTAGGTTCATTTACCATCAAACCTATATAGCGCCAAGCATCAGCGCCATGCGAATAGATGTCATGTAACGGCTTTTGACTGAAAGTCCCATGCTCATCAACATCATAGCGATAATGTCTTAGGCAGTTTAAACCTTCTTCTGTATTTTTTCTATCAAAATAACAACGATTAAATATAGTTCTTGCAGCATTGATTGAGTCGGTTACTGGAACTCGGTCTAAGATCTGCACTTTCATGCCAGTTGCTCTAACTATTTCCTCAATGGATTTGCCTGTTCCAAGTGACTTTGCAGCAGCATCATGGGGAAGCCAAACAGTATCGTAAACATAGCCAAAGGTTTGCATCAGGCTTAAATAATGCTGGATAGTCTTTTGATTGTCCTCAAAATATCTTAGAACTCGGATCTCAAAGCCTATAAATTGGATGATCCACGCTGCTGTATTATCGGCCCAACCCAAATCGAACACTATATGACAGGGTTTGGAGCTATCGTAAGGAACTGTCGTAATCCTACCTTCTAGCTCTGCCATTTCCATTTCTTTAGCAAAGATAGCCCCATCAATGGTGTTCCTTGTAGCGCCTTCCCATACATTGTTGTAAGCAGCCATATCCCTTTGTTTTAGGGATAAACGCTCTAAATTAAGGGTTTCAGGAAACCAAGGATTGTCATTCCAGTTTACTTTTACAACTATTGAGCTTTCAGGAGGGTTCTCTACAAAGCGTTTCCAAGTTTCATCTGTAGGTAATTCAGGGTTAAAACTGACCCAAATCTCTGAATCTTGCTTACGGATTGTAGGAATAAGCACATTCCAGCTATTAGCTGATACGGATTGAGCTTCCTCTACCCAACAAATATCAATGCCCTCAATGGACTTAACATTGTTTGTATTGTTCTTGATGCCTACAAAGATAAACTCTGTCCCATTTTTACCCCTAATTGAGGTTTGTGTAATCTCATAGAAGGTTTCCATGCCCAAAGCATAGATCTGATCTGATAAGAGCTTATGAACCGAGTCTTTAATGGAGGTTTGGAACTCCCTGGCGCATAGGATACGCATGGGCTGATTAGTTCCTTTAGCTAGTAATGCTCTAGCAAAGCACCAGGACTTAGCACCGCCTCGACCACCATAGAATATTCTGTAGCGAACCTTATCAGGCTTAAATAGTGCCTCAAATTTCTTAGGAAACTTTATCCTAGAAATTGCATCTTTAATCTGCTGATCTATTTGCATTAGGCTCTACAAAGGTTATTTCCACACCTTTGAGCAAAGGAGCGCCATCAGCTCCAGTTAGTTCTTGCTTGATGCGCTCTGAATACTTCCTAGGAAATCTTGCTGCCATTGATCTAGACCATAAACCAACATTTAGCCGTTCCCCATCCTTATGCTCTACAAGGTATGCCTGAGCATGTTCTTCCCACCAAATCATCTCTCTGACCTTGGCTTCCTCCAAGGCATGACAAAATTCATCATGTTCCTCTCTCCAACGGCACAAAGTCCTATAGGTAATGCCTAATGCGCCTGAGATCTGTTCTAAGGATTTACCCTTAGTTCCAAGCTCAATAGCCTTCTGACAGTATGACGGATCATAATCAGTTGGTCTGCCTACAGGATTTGCTGTTTCGCTCATTTTGGTTCTTCAGTAGCCTTTTCGCCATTCTCTACTATTTCTTGAGCTTTTGCATCTGCTTCTGCTTGCATCATTGCATGAGCCTGTGGAATAGCTTGAACTTTAATCTTTTCGATTACAGGAGCTACTAGGCTGTATTCCCCTTTAGATAGGGCAGCGATCATAAACTCTACTTCTTGGATTGATAGGTCTTTAAGCGTAATACTCATTTTTATACCCTTTTTGGTTTAGTTTTCTTGCTTTTTGCTTCTCTTTGAACAGAATAAGCAATAGCGACTGCTTGAGCTGGTTTCTTTCCAGCAGATAGTTCTGCCTTTACATTGGATTGAAAGGCTTGTTTAGTAGTTGATTTCTTTAATGGCATTAGCAGTTCCAGTTCTTTAATGATGCTTTGGCTCGCTCCGCAGGGCCTTTAGCTTTTTTAACCACTCCTTCCATCCTTGCACAAAACGATGCTTTGCGACCAGCATCAACTTTAGTCTTAGGATTTGGAGCAGGAGGCTTTAAATTGGCATTGTTCTTAGCGTTGTATTCAGCTCTGCCTTTAGCAGTCATTCCAGCGCCTTTTTCTGTAGGATTATAGGTTTTACCCTTACCTACAGTTTTATGCTCTATTGGCTTGTCATGTTTTTTTGTAGCCATGATTATTTCTTTTTAGCTGTCTTTGCTGAATCTTTAAATGCTTGAGCAGTAGGAGCGCCTTTAGTGCCAGGCTTACGCATTGTTTCTACTTTCTTAGCGCCTGATGCCTTTTGTTGCTCGATCCGTTCCCTTTTTGCAGCGATATTGGCATATAGGCCAGGTTTAGTTGCCATTTTTCTTATCCTTTGCAAATTTAAAATCAGATCTAGGGGTTCTTCTTGCTGGTCTTTTGGCTGCTGGCTTCTTTACAGGAGCTTTAGGCATCTCAGGCTTCATATCTTTCATGATGAATGTATGATTGATTTCAAGGTTTTCAATCGGTAATTCAACCTTTTTGACCTTATACCAGCCAAAATGACCCATGATCTTCTCAATCAATGAGGTTTGATCAAATATTTCAATTTCCTTCATGCTTGCTCCTTTTCGGTTATGAAACAGACATCTTGCCAACTCATTACTAAATAACGCTCATTATCTTCAAAATATTCAAAGTATTTAAGGTATTCAGCTTCTGAATCATCGTTCATAGTGCCAAATCGAACATAAGAGCCTACAGGAATGGGCATTTCTTGCCTGCGACCATTGATTACTTTGCCAGGGCCTACAGCTACCACAGTTCCCATATTGTCTGTTTCTTTGTTTTTAACAAAAATGACAGAGCTGAGTTCTCTAATATCAGGCTTGACTACGATTTTATCGGCTAAGGGTTTGAGCTTCATACCTTTTTCGGTCTGCCTTTAGGTTTAGGCTCTACCTTTGATGCTTCTTCAAGGACTTTTTTACGCTTTTCTTTGGGATCTTCTTTAGTTTCCGTAGCAATTTCGATGTCCTGAACCATAGTTTCAAATACAGGATTTGGAGGAATAGCCGAGAATTCCCCACACCATTCTGAGCTGTGCCTGTTTTGGTAAAGAGGAAACCTTCTACAAGATCCAATAAAGTCATTGTCTGTATTTAGGAAATATATACAGGATAGACAACCATCTTTAGAATTTACAACAGCCATCTAGTTCTCCGATTACTAGGTTGGTTAGAGATGCCCTAGACCTTCACGCTAGGGCATTTCGCTTTTAGCAAGGGTTGCAGTCACCACGCTTATGCTCATAACAAACACCAGCAGTTTTGCCAGTATTAAATTGCTTGTCTTTGCCTGTAGCATCTTGCATACCCATTGCTACACCGCCAACTTTTTTCTCCATGCGCTCACCAGTTTTGTCTGAGGAAGTTGCGCCAGCAGGAGCTTTAGCACCAGTTACTGAAGGAATACCCTTCATAGAATCCATTTTGCCCATGTTTTTCTCCTATAGAAATGGGGTTTGAAACCATATTTTGCCTTATTGATTGGCATTGTCAAGCAGTTTAACTAATCTTATTGCACCATCAATATCGCTAATTCTAACAACAGTTGAGCCTCTCCAGTTCATCATAAATAAATCTTGAGCTGCCGTAAATTTGGCTTTGTCATCCTTCTTTATCTCGCACAATACTGTTATTTGGTTTTTGCCAATAACTAAATCAGGAAAGCCTTGTCCGATCCTACTGGTATCAAAAACAGAACAGCCAAGCTCTTTAAATGCTTTAACAATTTCTTTTTGGTTAGAATCAACTCTTTTAGCGTAATAAGTCATTGATTTATCTCTAAAATAGATTAGTATCAGCTAACTTTACCATCATAAAGGCTTGGCATGAGCAAACCAGCATGTAGTGATCAAGAGTTTATATCATTATTTAAAGAGCATAGATCCCCTACAAAAGTGGCTAGGGTATTGAATGTTGATGTTAGAAACATAAATATGCGAAGAAAAAATATAGAAAAAAAATACGATATTCTGCTTGAAGCTAATGACAATAGGGGTATTCCTAAATTTATTATTCCTGAAAATAAAGTGCGTTGTGAATATGAATTAAAAAATGGCATTGTTATGGTTGGATCAGATTGCCATTACAACCCAAGCTATATCTCTACAGCCCATCGAGCTTTTGTTCATTTTACGAAACAATTAAAACCTAAAATGGTGATTTTAAATGGTGATTTGTTCGACTTTGCAACAGTTAGCCAGCATCATCGAATAGGTTATCAGCAACATCCTACAGTCCAACAAGAGCTAGAAGAAGTTCAAAACAGGCTTGGAGATATTGAAAAAGTTAGACCTCCTGGCTGTTTATTGCATCGCACCATAGGAAACCATGATTTAAGGTTTGATGGTAAGTTATCTAATGTTCTTCCGCAGTATGAAGGTGTCAAGGGTATGTCCCTTGCAGATCATTTACCTGGCTGGTCTTATAGCTGGTCTGTCATGATTAATGACAATACAATGGTTAAACATCGTTGGCACAATGGTATTCATGCTGTGTATAACAATGTCCTAAAAGGAGGCAAATCAATGGTAACAGGCCATTTGCACTCTTTAAAAGTCACTCCTTGGACTAATTATTCAGGCGATCTTTATGGTGTTGATACTGGAATGATGGCAGCAGTCAAGGATGAGCAGTTCTTATATCATGAAGATTCAAGCGTTAATTGGAGGGCAGGATTTGCTGTTCTTACTTATATTAATGGTCATCTAATGCCTCCTGAGTTGGTGCAAGTCATTAATGAAGATGAGGGCCTTGTGTTTTTTAGGGGTGAACTGCATGAGATTAAATCCTGAAGTATTAAAAAACTTATATGCAAGCCTGTATTGCTGCTATCCATTTACTAAATGGAAAATGCCATTACCTGAAGAAATAGAATTTGTTGTTACTCCTGATCCTGAAGTCATGGGAACTTATCTTTATGATACTGGCGAGAAATGCGAGCATACGATAACTATATCTTCAGGAAGGTGCGGTCATTACTATACTGTTATTACAACTTTGGCTCATGAAATGATTCACATGAGCTTTTATCGTCAAGAAGGCAATAAATGGGCGCAACATGGCAAACCATTTAGAGTTCGTTGCAAATTAGTAGCTGATGAGCTTGGACTAGATCCATTGGAATTGTAAAGTTTGATACTTAGAAGTGCATGAAACTTTAATAAAAAATGTATCGTATATTAAACATTTATATAAGTTTTTGTATATTTTATTTAGCCATGATATACAAACCAACATTAGAAAAAGCATAGCCTGTATATACAACAGCCATAGGCATATTGCCTTTAAAGCCTTGTTCTAAGCCAATATAGAAGTAAATCAATCCAGTAACAATGATTAGCCAGCTACTCATTTAAAAGCCTATCGGTGAGTTCAAGCAGAGCTTCCTCTGTCGTTGAGTGAGTAGATTCCCAAGCTCGCCTTCCAAGGTGGTGAATACCAAGATGGAATCGGTGATGTATTGGGCATAGTCCGATTGTTGGTGCTGTTTTTCTTTGTCCAGCTCTGCGGATATGGTGGATTTCGCAAAATGAGCCAGGGTTGTTTTGTGTATAGCAGAGTATGCAGCCAATATCTGCAATTTTTCTAAATCGTAGTTTTTCAATTTTTGTCGTCAAAATGGTTGTGTTAAGTCAATGTATTTAAAAAGATGTTTAGGCACATCGTAATAAAACTCATGTTTTGTAGCATCTCGCATTTCCACTTGATTGTATTTTAGAGCCTCATTACCTCGGATCAGGTAAGCATGGCTCATATCATGGGTTAAAGCAAAAAACAGCGTATTTGGAACTTCAAGCATTTCTACTTTTCTTACTGGAACATGGATTGTATAGAATGGGCAAACTGGACTCCATTGCCGAACTTCTACCTCCGCAGATCCTACTGGATTACCATTTCTGTAAATAATCAGGTCTGTTCCATAAATATCAGGGTTATCAATCGCTTGTAAACCCCACTTCATTTGTATCCAATCGGATACAGCTTTCCTTGCTGGAGGATCGTATTTATCATGTAAAGCCTGGTCAAACTTTTTTATTTTCATGATCGTCTGCAATATCTTGTAGCATCAAGGCCATTTCAACAATGTCTGTAGCCAGCTCATAAGCTCGATTAGTGTTCCTATTGTTCATGTTGTCCTGATATTTCTTCAATAGGCTGTGAATTACTAAATACGGCATTGAATAATCTTTCATACTGAACCCTTTCTTCGGTTGCTTGATAGTGTTTGCCAAAGTTCCGTAATACGGATCTCGGTATTGCGTTTGTTATCTAAAATCTTGAACTCTTTGTAAGCCTCAACCCAAAGCTCTACTGCATTACCAAATTTAAGGCTTGCTACGGCTTTTGCTTCCCTTTCTGCGACTGTCCCCTCAGCTACCAAAAAAGAGTGCGCCTTGGCTTGTTTAATGCCTTCCTCGAGCCTTTTAACCTCAGACCCTAGGGTTGCATGTTCTTCATCGGTAGTTGAAAGGTAAATTAATGCTTTTTCAACCCTATCTTCATCTAACTTTTCTAAACTCATTTCCATTCTCCTTTTTCATCAGCTCTATTGCCTTTTACCCATTGATCCTCAAAATCCCTTACCAACTTCCAATCCAACTTATGCTTGTGCATATATTCCCTAAAAGCCTTTAAACCCCAAATCCTGCGCCACATGATGAGCTGGCGAACTGCACAACGATGTTTATGTTTTTGTTCATCCATGTATCTTTTGGGTAAATTCTTTAATTTTTGCCATTGCCTCCTCTTTCATCCTTGCTCCAGCCTCGATTTCAGCCTGTGTTTTTTGATGAGTAAGGGTTGTTTCAGGCTTTACTGGAATCCTGCCAGCTTGTGAGCAAAGCTCTTTGAAGGCCATTGGAGTTGTTACAAATCCCTTTGGATCAAGATTATTCAATGCAAAATCAAGGATTGGTCTGTAAGTTAAATAATTGCCAATCATCTCTTTCCATACATTCATTACGGCAATCACATTCATATCTCCCCAATGATTTGTAATTTTTGAGCCGTAAATAATAGAAAACATCTTAAAAACATATTTAATGCCATCTTCTTTACTGCAAAAGTCGGATTCTTTATATTCCATCACTTATTCCCTTCAATCTGCGCCCAAAAATTGCTCATCTTTCCATCTTTAGTTGGAGCTGCTGCCTTTTTTTGATTTCTTACCCAATTTCTCCAAGTTGCAAACCAATCTAGCTTTGTTCCTTTAGATCCAGGAACACTAGACCAGTAATCTTTAAATTGAACCCAAATGTCTTTAGGGTTTAAATCTTGTCTTTCACTTCTGCAAAAGTTATACCAATCTTCAGGAATAGTATTGAGATTCAATCTTTGAGCTTTGGGAGCTTTAGCGACTTCAATAGTATTTAATACTGGTGAAGGTGATGGTGATGGTAATGGGCATTGCTTCTGCATTGCATTAGCATTGCTTGTAGCATTTTTCCAACGAGCTTCAGCAGCTTTTACGGCTCTTTCATGCTTTTTTGTCTGATTTATCTTTGCTTCAGCCATTTCTTGCTCAACTCTTTTATGAATCCAGCATCCATCCTCAATACTAAAGAATGGCATTAGCATTGCTTTAGCATTGCTCCAAGCATCAGGATTTAATTTGCATATTTGAGCCAAAACTTGATCGTTATTGGGTAAACGGCCTGATCTCCAATAATCCATTAAAAGGAGCAAATACGCTCCATGTTGCTCAGTTGTAAGCCTGGCTGTATCGGCTAAATAATCTCCGATATATAAAGGCATCCAAATATCAGCTTTCATTTCATTCCTTTGAAAAAATATCAGGTCTAAGCATTTCTCTAGTAATTCGGCCTTCGGAAAGCTCCTCAATCTTGCGAATATGCTTAATTGGAATATTTGTCCTAGACCGCCATTGATAAACAGCCGTTTCCCTTATACCTAAAAGCATTGCCAGGCGATAAAGAGTCCCAAACTCGACCTTTAATTCGCTAAAAATATCCATAAATTCTCCTTTTCTGCTGCTATACTACCACACAATAGCACAATTATACTTAGGGTATGTCCTAATAAATATTTTTAATAAAAGTGTTGATAAGTGGAATTTTCGTGTATAGTAACACCTAAGCAGTAAATTTTATTAACAAGTGTTGAAGGGAAAGAAAATGAAAAATCAAGAAATCAAAATGTTAGGCTGTTCATCAGAAATGTTAGAAAAACAGTTTAAAAGCCAATACAACATCAATATGTATGTAGCTGGTCTGTTGTCTGATGCTCAAGAATTAACAACAATGGGCAAAACAACAGAAGCCAATCAACTAATCAATCAAGTTAAATATTATTTCTTTGAATTTACAGATACAAGAAATGAGGTAACTGTATGAAAACAGTAATTATTGAATGGGCAACAGCAGTAGTAATGGGAGTAGTTTTTGGCGCTATGTTTGCTTACGGCCTATTAGGAGGGTTCTAATATGAGTCGCTTACATGACCACTACTACGAGCCTGACGATTACGATGATCGCTCAAATGAGATCGAGGAACGCACTTGGGAGCTAATGAAGCCAGGCGCTGAATACGATTACAGAACAACTCAAGCAGTTGCAGAAGCTATGGGGGATCTAGATAAAGAACGAGCTGATTCCCTACAAGCCATTATTGATACCCAAGATTACGAACAAATTGGTAGAAAAGTAATGATGATGGCTTTGGATTACATGGAACACTATGCCCAAAATGCAGCAGAACGAGAAATCAACGACTAAGGAAAAAGTGATGACTAAATTTTTAGAACTACGCAAAATCAATGTAAACGAGCATACAGAGAAAAAAGGTAAATTTACCTATCTGTCATGGTCATGGGCTGTAGATCAGCTCCTCCAACAAGATCCTCAAGCTACTTGGACTTATGGAGATCCTGTTTACTTTGCTGAAACTTTGATGGTGTTTTGCTCAGTAACCGCTTTTGGCAAAACGATGACAGCTCAGATGCCTGTCATTAACAATCAAAACAAAGCTATTCAAAATCCTGATGCAATGGCTGTAAATACCGCTATGCAACGATGCCTGGTTAAGGCAATAGCTCTGCATGGTCTTGCTTTGTATATCTATGCTGGAGAAGATCTGCCTGAAGAAGAAGTTGTTGATTTAACTAAAGAAGCTCAACATTGGGTAGATATGATTAATGATTGTGATTCTATTGAAAGGTTAAAACAAACTTATGCTCAAGCCTATAACACCTTGTCAAAAGACAAATCAGCAGTCGCTAAGATTTCCGCAACCAAAGATGCCAAAAAAGCAGAACTGGGAGCATAAAGCTATTTTTGATGCAATCTTAATCAGAGAAAAGGAGGCTCGCAAATGAGCTTATTTATTGGGTTTTTAGCCCTAACAGGAGCAGTAACTTGGTTAGTAATTGGTGCAATGCTTTTTTACATTTGGATGGAATAATGACAACCTTTACAACAGAAGATAGAGTTGCTTGCATACAACAAGGAACTGATGAATGGCATCAGCTTAGATTAGGAAAAGTTACCGCTTCTAGGGTTGCAGATATACTGGCTAAGACAAAATCAGGCCCCTCAGCTAGTCGAGGAAACTATCTGATTGAGCTTGCCTTGCAACGAGTTACAAAGACCATAGAGGAATCATACCAAAATGAAGCTATGCAATGGGGAACTCAAACAGAACCGCAAGCCAGGGTTGCTTATGAAGTTAAAACAGGCAATTTTGTGGATCAGATCGCCTTTGTCAATCATCCTACTATTGCTGGCTTTGGTTGTTCTCCTGATGGCTTGGTTGGAAACGATGGTCTTATTGAAATTAAATGTCCAAACTCTGCTACGCATTGGGGCTACATAAAAGCCAATGAACCACCTAACAAATATGTTATTCAGATGCAAGCGCAGATGGCAGCTACAGGGGCTAAATGGTGCGACTTTGTAAGTTTTGATCCAAGGATGCCTGAGCGCAGTCAATTACTGATTGTTCATGTTCCTAGAGATCCTGAGTTTATTTTGTTTATGGAAACAGAAATTAAGCAATTTTTAAGTGAAGTAGAAGTTGAAGTAAATCTTATGGAGAAGCGCAATGGCAATTAAATATTTTGTAAAAGCAGCAGTATCAGAGTATGAAGATAAAACCGATGGCAAAATGAAAAAGCGTTATCAGTCTATTGGAGTCATCATGGAAACTAAGCATGGCCTTATGCTCAAAATTGAGTCTTTGCCTATCTATGCCATGAAAGAAGGTTCAATTTTTGCCTATTTAAATGAACCTGAAGAAAAAGGAGCAGCTCCAGCAAAGCAATCTAATGATTTGGATGATCCACCATTTTAAGGAGAAATATGAACAACGAACATATTTGGACTGTTTCAGGAACTGATATTACGATTCGATGGAGGCTTGCTGGATGGACTCCTCCATCAGAATTACAGGAATATATAGATAAATGGGCTTACTGGCAGAATCTGCCGTTGCGTAAACTGGATGACCAGGCTAAACAACAATACGAGGCTGTATTGCGTAAAGCCAAAGTTGCGAGGATCAAATGATCTACGAAAAAATCCCTTTTGCTGGAGAAATAGCAATTCCTGAAGATGAGTGCGAAAGACAGTTTTTTGAAACTTTTCCTGATGTCTTTAACACCAATGAAGTTGCTTTAAAGGTTTGGACTATGGCTTGGATTAAAAGCCGTATGTTTACCCTTAAAGATATGGAGCAGGAATTTAAAAAACTTTAACCTTTCATGGGATGAGCCTTGTTCATAGGCTCTTTCTCATGTTTTTTTAGTTCTTGTTTAACTTCATAAACAGCATTACGCAACTTAATTACTTGCGCTTCCTCACGCTTTTCATGCTTTTTAGTTTCTTTAATCATTTTATGCTCCTAGTATGTCCATTGCTTTATGAATTCGATCAATACGATCTTGTAGCCCAATAGTGCCACCATTGATCCGCTTGGTCATGGTAGCCCAATCTTCATTATCTGACAACGCATTTAAGCCACGCTTGTTAAAAAACCAGCCAGCAGATAGACAAGCGTTCTCAGGCTCTAAAATAAGCTCAGGATGCTCCGCAAAAGGCTTTCCTAGGGCTAGTCCACATACTGTATAGTTTGAGCGCCCTGTGAGTTGAATTAGACCCCTTCCATGAAAGCGCCAGCCATCTCCATCCTCAGTATTTCCTAGATCAGCTCTGCCACCATAAACTTTATTGGCAATTCTTTCAGGTTTACGCTCATACTCTGAGGCAAATTCAATGTTATGGAATCGACTAGGCCATGTAGCAACTAAGCCTTTAGCGCTGTAATTGAGGTTTTCTTCTAAGACTTTAAATGAGGCAGATTCATGACCGCATTGTCCAATAAAAGCTGCCTGGCGCTTTGGAGTGTTTATTTCATACTTCTTGAAGGTAGCGTTTAATCCATCAAGCCATTTAGGATCTATTCCTAAAGCCTGTAATTGCTCTAATGTCATTCTTTTTTAGCTTTCATATCCATGATCTTTTCCATTGTTCTACCGCCAAAATAAAATGACATAATTAACATACCCCATTGACCTAAAAGCTCAACATAAGCTCCCCTGGTTTCATGCCCAAGCATAGACATAAAGGCAAAAAATGTATAAACAGCCAAAATAAATATAAGGGTTAAAGGTCTAATATTTTTAGACAAAGTAGAATCAGAAGCCATATCAGCTTGCTGTCTTTTAGTAAGTTCTTGTTGCTCCGCAGTATCTGCTGCAATTTGAGCTAATTCGCCATTTTGTTGCATCTGCAACAACTCTAGCTGTGCTTTAGCTTTTTGCTCAGGATCAGGAAAGAATTTATCAATTAGCTTACCGCCAATATCTAGTAATGCGCCTAGTGGAAACATTTAAAAAGCTCCTAAAACAAATTTAAGCCACAAAGTGACCATTAATGCAGCTAGAAAACAATAAAACTGAACTCTGCGAACTGCTTTTAAATCATGTTGATATTCTTCGTTGTCTTTGCGTTGCATATTTTCTATATCTAACTTTATCTTTAGCACCGCTTCCCACTCTTTTGCTCCGTATTTCTTAACAAAGTCTATTTTTAACTTTGCTTCTTCATCGCTTATTTGCTTCTTATGCTTCCAAGAATCTAAAGCCTTTATTAACGCTCTTTCTTTCTTAAACTCTGCTTCTCGCCTTGATCTAATCCGTTCATTGGCTTGCTTTTGAGCTACTTCTAATCCATCTTTTTGAATGTTCTCTATGGAGCTAGATAGACCTTTACTAGCTTCCCTAGTCGCATCTATAGATCCACTAAGAGCCTTTACTCCTTCTGCAATTCCATACGGATCGGACATACATTTTCATTTTCCTGAGAAATGGCTTCCAATAAATCCCACAATTCCGCTAATTGCAGATACGATAGCCATTCCAACCCAAAAGCCACCTCTAGACTGATTTGCAAGTGCGACAAGCTCCTCTAATTTAGACTCCATTTTGTCAATTTTTTGCGACATTAGTTCTAATTGCTTTTCGTTATTCTCTACAGTATTCCAAAGAATTCCGTATTTAACTGGATCGAGTTCAAATGACATATCCACGCTTAGCCCTTCATAATGTAAGCAAGAGCATAGTAAGGAGGAAGATTAGCGTTAGTTCCACTTACACCAGCAGTAGCTACAGTAGTTGATGCAGTAATGTTTGCATTTCCAGTAGTTACTGCTAAATTTTGACCGCCTGGGTTGTTTATGTTTAATGATCCACCAGGATTACCGCCACCACCATAATTACCATAAGTGTTGTGACTATGACCTGAATCAGTTGCAGTTGTTGTGGCAGTATGGGTATGACTTACAACAATAGCATCGGCTGTTCCACCAGTAGCGTTTACAGCATAGCTTGAACCAGCTCCGACAATAAAACTATTTCGCAAATCAGGAGTTCCGTTTGTTCCATCGCACAAATACCAGGTTGCAGGGATAGAGCCAGTAGATCCTGACCATAACAAAATAGCGCCAGTAGGAACAGCAGGGGCTGATGCTGGAGCATTTTGCAGAATTGGATAAATATTGTCTAAAGTTTGAATCAATACCGCACTAGCATTTTGCAAAACAAACTTATAAGAATAGCCAGTAAGTAGCCAAATTTCTTGTGGAACTCGACCAGCAGCATCTAAAACAATAGGGTTTGCATTAGCAATCGTTCCAGCATTAGTTGTATAAGTTACTAATGGAGTAGAAGATCCAGCTTGATAGGTATAAATCAAACCTCCAGCTAAAGGAACTCCATTGTCATCAAAAAATTGCTGACCTATTCCAAATGGGGATAAAAGAACTGATGCCATGATTATTCCTTGCCTATGTCTTGAAGTTTAGTTTTTATTTCTTTTTTAAGCGCTTTTTCTTGTTTAGAAGCAGAAACTTTTCCGCTTACTTTGCCTCCAATAGCTTCTCCAGCTACAGCACCTCCAGCAGCTCCAAATGGCCCTGCAACAGTTCCACCAACCGCAGCTCCAGCGCTACCAAAAGCCCTTCTAATGCCTACATCAACAAATTTATTTTGCAAAAGATTGGTTTGAACACCAGCTCCAGGATATTTATTTGGAATATAAAGAATATCTGCTGCCTCTATTCCATCATAAATTGCCTCAAGACCTTTAGGATCGTTTTTAAATGCAATTTTTAATTTTTCGCTTAAATTTGATGCTTCTTTTGCAGCAGCAACTGAATTAAATGGTTGATTTTTTGCGCTATTTCCAGCTTCTCTAATTTGCTCAACTAAAGAAGTTTTAATTTGATTAACAGCTCCAATTTTTCCATCTGCATCAAGAGTATTAAATAAATGCTCAAATTGACTATTTGGCAATGTAACTACTTTAGCAGCAACTTTTTCATCAGGAATCTTTTGATTTACCCCATTATCACCAAGCAAATCACCTACAGCTTTAGGGTTATCGTAAACTTCAATGCCTTTTTGATAATGTTTGCGAGCTTTTTCGTATGTTTCGCCACCAACTGTTTCAAATACATCTTTATCAATTAAACCTTTTAATTCACCGCCTAATTGTTTAGTTTCATGGTGATATTTTTTGTTGATAAATTTACGAATTTCTTCAGCTTGAGCAACTGTTAATGGTTTTAAATTACCAGCCTCATCAACAAATTGCTTTCTTTTGACAAATTGATTAATAGCAGTTTGCAATCCTTTTTCATTTTGATATGCAAAATTTTCATCCATTTTTAAAAATTCGTTAAATTTACCAAGCTCAACTGGTTTATTGCCAAGTTTGTCTGTAGCTTCTTTATAAAGAGTAGTTGTTCCTGTTTGATGCCCTTCATAGCCTTCTTGCAAAGCATCTTTAATAGTTTTACCAACTCGAATCTTATCGCCTTCTTGAAATGAAGTTCCATGACGAATAACAGTTCCACCAGCTTCATCTTGAATTTTCTTAAAATGGTTGTCCAAAACAGACTTTTCAAGATTAATTTGGTTTGTCATTCCTGTGGCATAAGGGCCTTGATCGGCTTGAGAAGTAATAAATTGAGAGGCAGATTCTTTTGGATTGCCAACTAATGCTGAATTTCTAATATCCTCTAATCCAATTTTTCTAAGCAATTCTTCTCTTGAGCTTAATTCATTAGGATTTAAAGGAGATGTTTCAGCACGATTTACAGGCATTTCTTCAGGAACAGTAATAATTCTTTCTGTAACTGGAACTTGAGCAACTACAGGCGCTTGAGTTGAAATTGGCTGTGTTCCAACAGCTTGAACTGGCTTAACTTCATCCATCTTAGGAAATGCTTGATTAAGTTTTTCTGTAAGAACAGTTTTAGCTTTTGAGCCACCTTCAGATATTTTTTCAACAACTTTTCCAGCTCCAGGAATAGCTACAAACTGTTCAGGATCATAAACTGCGCTTTTAATAGTTTCACCAGCAAACTTACCAGGATTTTCTGCTATTGCGCTTAATGCTTGTTTTGTAGTTTCTATTGGACTTTCAGCAAACTTGCTAACACCCTCAACAAAACTCTTGCCCTTTTTAATTAACTTTTCTTCGGCAGCTTTTTTGTCCGCTTCAGTAAAGCCTGGAACTCCAATGCTTGAAGCTGTGTATTCAATAACAGGAGCTAATAGACTCTTATCTTTCCAATCTTGAACAGACATTTCAGACAAAGGCTTTAACATCTCTTTGCCAAACTTTTTGCCTACTTCGGATATAGTTTTTGGTTCTTCTGTTTTAGTTGGAGTTGCTGAAGCAGATTCCCATAAATCAGCAAAGCTAGTGCTTGCAGGAGCGCCTGAAACTGTAACTGATGTTGCTTTTGGAGAATAAGAGGATTTAGGATTGATCTCAACATGAACTGGATCTTTAGATCCAAAAGGTCTGTGAAGCCCAAATTGATCCAAAAATGCAGCAGGAACTTCAGGAGAAATATCCGCAGCCAATCCTTTTTCATGCAAGCTAGTGCCAGGCTTTGCTACTAAATTAGGGTTAGATTTTCTTTTTCCAAATAATTGTATTTGTTCTTCGGTTGATCTTGCTCCGCTAGTTAAAGGCAATTCTCTGCCTGTTTTAGCTTGCCAAGCATCATTAGCAGCCCTAAGTCTGCTAGACATATCCTCATTTAAACCGCCAAATCTATCAACTGGCGCTGCTTCCCAAAGATCAGCAAAATTAGCCATAGTTATAGCAATCCAAGTGATTTAGCCAATTTAATCTTATCGCCCATTCGTCTTTGTTCATCAGGACTCATAGAAGCCTTTAGCTTTCTAACTTCTTCAGGATTAGATTCTTGGAAAATTCTGTAATCATTAATCTTATTAAAAATTGCCATCTTATCTTGATATTCTTGAGGATTTTTAACATTACCCAAATAAGTAGCTTTTGCTTGATTTAAGCGTTCAACACCAATAAGCTGATCTGCCATTAATTTGATAGCGCCTTCAGTCATTTTCTTATTAGGATTGGCTGCTTCTGCAATTTGACGAGCTAAATCAGTATTGCCACCAGTTAAGGTTAGCATTGCTGAATTTTTAGCCAATTCATCTGTAGCAGTTTTTTCGGCTGTATAAATATCAATTCCAAGTGCTTGAGCAATGCCTGATGCCAATTCTTTTCTAGCACCGCCTGTGCTTGTAAATGCTTCAGGAGCAAGTTTTTTAATGTTTTGAAATGTTGCAATTCTAGGTTCTGCACCTTTAGCCAAAGCCATAGTTTCAGTCAAATCTTTAGAAGCAATTTCTGATGGAGTTGTAGCAAATGCCACATCAGCTCTAGATGGATTTAGCTTTTTAGGAGCAAACTGTCCTTGCAACTGAGCAGGAGCGCCTGCAGCAGGAGCAGCAGGAGCGCCAACTGGAGCGTTACCCTCGCTTGGAGAAACAATCTGATTAGGCCCTGATTTAAGACCAATAATCTCACCAGCAGCATTAGTAGTGTATTGAGGAGTTTGAAGTCCTTGCTGACCAGTTGCGCCAATACGAGCTTGAATTGAATTCAGCATATCTTGACGAATATTTCCTGCTTGGTTTGGATCGTTAAGCATTTGAAAATATTTAGCTGTAATGGTATGAGCCATAGGAGCAGGAACTCCTTGCTTAATCATACGCTCAGTAGCCCCAACCAAAGCATCTCCAGCAGCAGTTACTGTTTTACTGTCTTTAGGATTAACATTTTTTAATCTTGGATCATCAACTAAAGCATTTGCTTCATCGGCAGCAATACCAAAATAATCTTTTTGAAGTCCTGCTTTTGCTTTTTCAGCACCAGTAACTGCAGTAGAAGTTTCAGCTTTGGCTTTTTCAATAGAAGGCTGAAATAATTCTTTTTCTTTTTGCAAAGCAAGATTAGATCTTCCAAGATTA
>Ga0209297_1000260_pt1 | contig 35568 bp, 57 predicted proteins | sample S_130805_MF_Meta_FD_187322 | JGI IMG/M metagenome (GOLD analysis project Ga0209297, IMG submission 187322) | Freshwater microbial communities from Lake Simoncouche, Canada to study carbon cycling - S_130805_MF_MetaG (SPAdes) (version 2) | ecosystem: Environmental > Aquatic > Freshwater > Lake ...
TTGTACTTGCACCTGTAAATTTAGGTAGGTAGTTGGTAGTACCTGTTCCTGTTACAGGATTAGTTAAAGCACTTTGCTTATTATTGAATGTTGTCCAATCTGCACTTGATAATGCACCTCTATTTGCTGCACTAGCAGTTGGTACATTTAAAGTAATTACAGGGGTTGTTGTACTTGTTGCTACACTTGAACTTAAATCCGTTCCACTTGTTCCTATTGTTAAAGCAGCTACGCTTGTAACTGTACCCCCTGTTAAATCGCTTGTTAAAGCAATAGTTCCTGTTGCAGCAGGGAATGTGTAAGAATATGATGTTGATTGAAATATTAATGAACCTCCACCTCCTGCACCTAAACTTAAAACCAACCCTGTTGTTGTTGCAGTAATACCTGTATAACCACTTGCGGTAAGAATGCCTGTATGTTTTATTAAAATACCTGCATCTAATAATGGATAAGTGCTAAATGTCTTAACTCCGCTAATTGTTTGTGCAGTCGCTAAAGTAACATAAGGAGTTAAATCGCTTGTTAAAGCTAAAGTACCTGTTCCGTTAGGAAAAGTAAAAGTATATCCTGTTGCAGATGGCAAAGTAAATGTATTACTAATACCGCCTCCGCTTGTGAACTTAACTCCATTAGTTAATCCACCTAAATTCATATATCCTGCTAATGAACTACTTGAAGCATTTTGTAAGAATATACCTCCGTTGTTTTTAGTAGCATCCGAGAAAGTCTTTGTACCCCCTATTGTTTGAGCAGTAGTTAAATCTACATAGTTTGCTAAATCACTTGTTAAGGCAACTGTTCCATTTGCATTAGGGAATGTATAAGACCTAGCAGCAGTATTACTTGATGTAATAAACTTGCTTAAATATAAGTTACCATTTTGCCAACTTAAATCCCCAAGACTATCAGCAAATAAAGACACCTCATTAGCCGATGCGGTTGCACTTGCTGATTGATGCTTTAATCCTAAATGACCATTCCCTCCTGTTCCTTTAATATGTAAAGATTGAGCATTCAATTTAAACGCACCTAAATCAACATCTTGTGTTGCACCTGTATAAGGAACATAGCCTGTTAATGCTGAACCATAGTTAGGGATATTTAAAGTCGCACCTACTAATGTACTTGCTCCGCTTGTTCCTGTTGTGGTTAGCGTTATAGCGTTCTGCTTTGCATTAAATGTTGCCCAATCAGTTGAAGATAATAATCCATTTTGTGATGTCGTTGCGGTTGCAATAGCTAGGGTAATTGTTCCGCTTGTTGTAATTGGTGATGAACCTATTGTAACTCCGCTAGTTGCAGAAGATAAGCCAACACTCGTAACTGTACCCACCGCACCGCTTGACCTCTGCCAAATACTTCCGCTATAAATAACATAATCACCTACTGCAAAAGTTATTGCACCTGCTCCAAAGTTTACACTTCCTGCTGCACTACAAATATAAACATCACCTGTGTCTCCTGTTCCATTAGCTAATGTTGGTGTATTTGTTGCTGCTGACCATAAACCCTTGTACTCCATTATTGATGAAGGTAATTGAGCAATAGGAACTTTACCTGCTGAATCTAAACTTGCATAGCCATTAGCTACTCCCTTTGCACTTAATAACTGATAAGTATTTAAAACCGCTTGACTTGGGAAAGTTTCTACATAAGCAGAGCCTGACCACAAATAAAGTTTCTGCGTATCCTTTGCACAATAAATTATATTAATAGTTCCTGCTACAGGAAATGCAGCAAGGTTTGCATAAAAATCAATAGACCCTGCAAACAAATTAGCTATCTGTGATAAGGTTATCTTTTTACTTACCCCTGTTATTGGGTCACCTACTATTGTAAGGTCAGTTGAAAGCGGTGCTAAATTTGTAGCTAACTGATTTATTTTTTTAGATTCCATTTTAAGGTATTTGACAAGTGTCGTTTAATGAAGATAATGTTAATGAAAAATCTATTTTAATACCTGCTAAATAATCAGGGTCGCTTTCAGTATAAAAGGTTATTGGCATATTATCACTTGCTATCCAATTATAAATTGGGTCTCTTAATTCAGCAACCATATCCTGACCTACTAAAGTCATATCACTTAAAACCTCTGTTTCGTTTGTTTCTTCCATTAGCATTCTATCCATTACATAGATAGAGAAATTGTATTGTATTTGCTTTGCTAATATTTGTGCATCAGTTAAAGTAAAAAACATAGCAGGGTAAGTTACCTCACCATTGCTTAATCGTTCCCAAACATCACCGAAATAAACGAACTTAATTTGCTCGTGATTGTTTCCGAATGTTGTTATTTGATTTACTATTTGATTCAGTGTTAATGCCATTCTTTTTTGTTTTTTCTAAATAAACTTTTAGCTTATTTTGATTCTTAATGTTCGCTTCTTTGCTCATATTAGCATCCTATTTTACCTTGATACTTTTCAGCTAGGTTTTTATTCTCATAAACATTATCATCCTCTAAATATAAAGATGTAGTGTATCCTTCTAAATCAGGTATTATGGTATCAATACCACTTGTAAAGTTTAAATATTCAGGGAACAAAGTATTATTTTGTCTTAAATATTTAATCACTCTTTGCTTGTAAAATTCTGCTCGTGTTCTATATCTGTTTGCTACATCAATCATATCTTGCATTGATGGGTTCTCTGTGTTATCACCTGACTTTCTTAATAAACCTTTGTTATAAAACTGATATGATAACCCCATAGGTAACTCACTCATAACATAATAAATTAAACAATCAGCTATGTAATTATTTAAAAGTATTACTTCATTAGCGGTTAAATTAGATGCAGTTATTCCTGCTTGTAATCTATTATATAGTGTACTACCCAAAGTAGGAAGTATATACATATCCTGTGCAGTTTTTATTTCAGGCAATACTAACTTCTCATCTACATTTGCGTGTAATCCTGTTCTATCTTTTATACCTTGTACAGATATGAATAATGTATTTAATGACATTTCTTATTTTTTTCTTGTTACTACATTTGTTTTCCACTCGTGTCTGCAGGATTCACTTATTGTTCCGTTATCATTCCACCATCCTCCCCTTCTATCCCAAACTGAATATCCTAATCTTGCACTCATAGATTCAATATCACTTCTGCTATATAGTTTGTTAGCACCTAGTAAAGCCTTACAAAAAGGTCTGCTATTAGTTATATCACTATTATTAAATCCTGCAATCCAATCATAAGAATAGCGAACTAAAATTTCAGTTGTTTGCGGCTTTGTTTCACCAACTGCCTTGCTCAATGGTTGTGTTAACTCCCTTGAAATTATAATGTTGCTATTTATTCCCTTACCTATTTTAGTTTCAGTAGTCTTTAATATCTTTCTATCTTCTAAATCTTTTATAATTGTATTAATAGTTTCAACACTTTCATCTAAAACCTCTGCCAATACTTCAGGTGTTATATCCTTTTGTTTTGCTATTTGGTCTAATATGTCTGATTCTAATTGGTTAACATCTGCAAACATATAAAAGTCTGTTTCATCATTAAAACGCTTTTTAGATTTCCAAATGTTATAACTTTCTTTTGCTTCACCGAACTCCATAAATACTCCAAAATCTTGTGCTGCAAATTGTGCATCTAGTTCTTCTGAACCTAGCCAAGTATTAACTTCTTCATCACTTAACGCATATCCTGTTTTAAGCATTGCTCCTGCTTGTTCTCTGTTAATCTTACCTTTAGTGTACTCACGAATGATACGCTGCATATTTTGCCACTCACGACCTTTTAAACCTTTGATATGCTCGTTAACAGATAAAGTTTGTGCAGGTGCACTTGCATCTTGTACAGGTGCATATTTGGTCATATCAATACCTATCTTTTCTAATACCCATTCTTTTGGAGCAACTGAAACTATTGTTTGCTCACTAAACTCAATTCCTATTGGTTCTGTTGGTATAATTTTAATCTCACTTGTAACACCTTTTAATTTAGCTAACATATTAAATACACTTTCTAGGTGCATCTGTTTAGCATTAACATAAGTGTTTTTAAATATCTCGTAACCATCACGCATCTCTGTTCTGCTTCCTAACTTACCTGCTTCTGCAATACCCATAATGGAAGGAGTAGTAACCTGATGTCCACTAAAAATATTAGTTTGAATCAAAGAATCTATCCTACCAAAATCTTCTTTGGTTAAATCACTTGTACCTAAATCATCTACGACAGGCTTCCTAGATATGTCATTAACAAAAGCAATCATATATTTTTTGCCATCAGCACCACTATAAGTCTTGCGTAATCTATTATCTACATTTCTTTTTTCTTCATCATTAGGCTCACCATTAGGTAAGGTAATAAGTTTACTTGCAGAAAACCCTGTTTGAGCATTCCCTAAAATATGTTTAGAAACCTCAATGTCTGATTCAATATAATTTAATGCAGCAAAATAACTAGGCAATCCATATATACCTATGTTTGGTCTGTACTCTTTTACATATAAAATTTGTTTGCCTATTGGTTGTTTAGGATTAAAAGCAGCAATAACATCAGGTTTAACTTTGTTATCCTTCCAATCTTCTTTATACCAATACTGCGTATTATCTTTATTCGTGCGTATCTTAACATAATCACAATGCCATATCTCGGCTAAATTACCTGCTAAATCCCAAATAACTTCCATATAAGCACCCCCAAATATTTCAATATCTAAAGATACCTTTCTAGTTAAATCATCTAAAGATTCAACTCTATTTGCGTAATCAATAAAGGCTTGAGCATCTGCCTCACCACTCCAACCATTACCTGTAATGTAGTGAACCTTACTTTTAATGATTGCACTATGCTTTGATGACTTGTTATATAAGTCAACTATATATTCAGGGTAATCATTATTTTCCCCATATTTAATGTAGCCGCCATCAATACCTTTTTTCTCTTTGAATTCAGGTTGCCTAGCTTCTGCGAATGTTAGAACTCTTAAATCTATCATTGTCTAATTGTATAAGTGTCTGTTGTTGTATATTCTGTATATGAAATAGTAGTACCTAGAAGCCACATAATGCCTGTTTCTAGCTTGTTTAAGCCACTAGGATTTGTGTTGCTAGTACTTGCTTGTTCATATATCTCGTATGTGTATTGCCCTTCTAAAGCGGTGCTAAAATTGGTATTAGTTACAATGCTAAATTCATTATATCTATCCTTATATAAACTTGTATCTGTTGCGTATAATTTTACAAAACTTATTACTACATTGCTACTTCTGTTAGTAAACACAAATAAGTAGTTTGGGTTAGTCAATAACTGCTTTTCAGTTAATGTTAACACAATAGTATTTGTTTCGCCTTTTGTCAAATGTATCATTACTAATATATAGGGAAATAATGAATGTTTGCAAAATAGAATAAGTGTTACCGATTTATATAAATATGTGACAAAGTGATGGGCAATTCGGTTATATCTTGTAACATATAAAGGGTAAGATTTGTTACGAAATAGGTGCAAATGAATATAAAAGTAGTAATACTACCCTAATAGCAAAAGATGTAAACTCTGCAAGTTTTGATATTACTCAATGGAGTGAGTAATTTTACTCAAAGTAAAATAGTAAAGCTATTATTTTACTTTATCAATCAAAAGGTAAATATATAACTTGACAAATGAGCCGAAAATGATTGATAAGCGGCTCAATAATGATTAACAAATGTACATCATAAAGTGCCATTAATGACTCATATTGCCATCATTAGTGTCAAATAAGATACATTATGGTGGATATATATAACACAAAAACCCCCACCTAGAGAACTAGGCAGGGGAACTAACTATGAAAAACTACAAACCTAACCTGCAGTTGTAAGAGCAGCAGCAACTGCACTATTTACTTCAGGACATAAACTAGGTTCAGCACCTGTAAATGTTAAAGTATATCCGCTTCTGTCTCCTTCAGCAGTACCTGTTGCGGCACTACCTGCAGTTAAATCTATTGCCCTTGTTTTACCTACATACCAAAACTTACCATTGTTGTCTTTAGCAACTGCGACAAGTCTATTTTGTGCTAATAACAAGATTTCATTTCTTGTATTTGCTTGTAACTTATTTAAAATTATTGTCAATTCAGGGGTAAAATATAAAGTACCATTTTGAACATTAGATGCTACATTCTCTGTAAGCATTGAAGTTCCTTTGGTTAACTCATATTTATAGAACCTCTTACCTGTTGCTTTAACTAATGCAGTAATTACACCACTAGCTTCGGTAGTTGAAGTTACATCTGAACTTGCAATAAAATAAACCTCCGTAATTCCGCCTAAAGAATCACGACAATCTAGGGTATATCCCTGTGTTAATGCACACGCCATTTTTGTTTATTTTATCTTATTAAAAAATAGGGGGATATTTCACCCCCTTATAATTAAATTGTTACTTTAACGATTTCATCAGGGAAAGCAAAGTTTACACCCATTTTGAACTCTGCTGCAAAACGAACTTCATCAGCCTCTTTTGCAAAGAAGATTTCAAACTTTTCTTCCTCATTCAATAAATCTGTACCCAAGAACAAGTTACTTAAACGCATTGCAAAAACATCATTTGTTCCGTTTAAACCTTGTAAAGCTACTACTTTAATAGAAGTGCCAGGCAATACAAATTCAGCATCTGCTTTACCATCAAAAGCATAATTGAACATATTAGCGTTCTTTAATGCAATTGTGTAAGTTCTAAAAGTATCCATACCACAAACAATAACCATATCTTCAGCAGCTACTACTTTTGCAGGGATTGCTTTGTAGATACCATCAAACAAGCTAACAACATTAGCTGCAGTGATAGAAGTTAATGGAGCACCTGAAATAAATCCTGATACATTCGCATCTACTACACCACTTGCAGCACCGATTAATTTGATAAAACCATCAAACTTATTCAAGTTACCATTAGCAGAAGCAGTATCTCCTGTCCAAATAGCAGTCTCTAATTGAGAAGCAATTGTTTTAGCTTTTCTATCAGAATAATCTTGCTCAAAAGGAATTGAATCATATTGGCTACCTGTTGGTAAAGCCTTTTGTAAGTATTTAGCTTCTAATGCTTTAGGACATAAAGCCTCTTGTACTTTGATTTTACCTACTGTTACAGTTCTTTGAGTAAAAGTAGTTGTACCTGATGCATTCCATCCGCAAGTACCACCTGCTTGGAAGAAAGCATCTGTATCCATAATGTTGATAGTTTCTGCTGATTTAACACCGACCATAACATTACCTGCACTTTTAATAAGGGCAGCAGTTTTTGCACCTAATACAGATGAAGTCACTAACTGTGCTTCGTTTTCTTTTGTATAGTTGCTTAATGTTGATACTGAAAATGACATTTTTTATAAATTTATTTGTTTAAAATTGCGTTTCTATATTTTTCTAATCTATCATATTTTGTATCATTTGTAGATACATATGATTGAAAAGCGTTTGCTGCTTTTTGAGTTGGTTCAGCAGTTGGAGTATTTGAAAGTGCTTCTACTAATTCAGCTACTTGTGCAAACCCTTGTTTTACTTTACTCTCTAATTCAGCAATTTTTGTTTCTAATTGACTTTTTTGCTCTGCAAAATCTGCTTTTAATTCAGCTACCATTGCAGTAGTGTCTTGTGCAGGTGCAATAGCAGCAGCAGGTGCAACAGGTTCTTCAGGCATAATATCTTCTTTAGGAGAAGCTATTTCAATGATTGTTCCTGTTTCATCTACTTGGATAGAAGTACCATCCATTAATTTATGTTCGCCTTGTGGAGCAGGAGTGCCATCAGCCATCTCTACTTTACCACCAACTTCCAATGCGGAAATCATAACCTTACTACCATCAGCCAAAGAATACTCTGCCATTTCTACCTTTGTAACTGCAGGTTCTGCAGGTTCAACAGGTGCTTGTGGTTGAGCAACTTGTGGCATATCTTCAAATAATGCTCTTATTTGTTGTAATGCTTCTTTTGGGTTCATCTTTATTTTTCTTTAAATGTTAATAAATATAATTGTTTATCACTTAAGCACTTATTGTACTTAAAATGTCTTTAATCTTTTGCATCTTAACTTCATCTTTAGATAGCTTTGGAGTGTAATTAAATATGCCCTCAATAGAGAATCCATTAATCTTACCTTCCTTAACTTGCTGCCATACTTCATCATTCTCTACTAACATAGATACAAACCAACTTCCATCAGGTGCATCCTCAAATCCTTTCATTGGCAAAATACCCCTAGTCTTATCACTTATAAAACTCTCAAACATTGTTACCCCTGTTTCTATTTGAGTAGGGTCGTGCATTAGGTTTACATTGTTTTGATATCCTTTTTTAAAGTACTTCTGTACAATTTTGACAATAGTATCTTTAGAAAATGCCACATAATAATCACCAAAATTAGTATCACTTCTAAAAATAGGAGTGTCAGCCAACATAGCACAACCGCTAATGATACGCTTGTCATCACTAATAACTTGAAACTTTTGCTCATTCTTAAATGCATTCCAATTCTTTTGAATAGCAGGTCTGTCAACCAAAGCGACAAACTGCACTTCTGCATCATCTAATGGGTCATCAGAAATCTCTAACATATATAAAGGTAATTCCATACTCATAAATATCTAATTTTAAAATATTAACTAAATCTTGCTCTTTGTCTTATTGCAGCTATTCTTTGTTGATTGCTAGTAACATCACTTTCAATTACATAGGCTCTTACCGCTTGATTGCCTATATCGTTAATTGATTGTTGACTTATATTAGTTGTAGTTGCTGAAGGTAATTGTGGCATCATAGGTGCAATATTTGATAATGAAGGCATAGCACCACCGCCACCATTAGGAAGTCTAACTGAAGCAATAGATTTAACAGTTTTAATACCTGTACCTATAATCATTGCTACATTAGCTATTTTAGCTATTACATCAAAAGGTGATGGCAATGTAGACTTTTGTTTTAGTGCCTCACTTGCTCCTTGATATGTATTAATTGTTGCAGTAGCTATTCCTAATGCTTTTCCTGCTGCAGTATCTTGACCAACAAAATCAGAAAGCCTACCCATTAATTGCATACTTTCTTCAACTTGTGCTTTTTTATCTAATGCTTTTTGTGCATCAAGTTCTTTTTCACCATCTATAGTTTTTTGTATAATATTAAGTTCTTCTGTTTTTTTATTTAAGAATTTACCTAAACTATTTTTATCATTTTTATCTGATAATTTTTCATATTGTGCATCAGTATATTCTTTTGTTTTAATCTTTTCTTCTTCAGCCGCTTTTCTTTCACTTGCAGTCATACCATCTGAACCTATTAACGCATCATTTACTTTGCTTCCTGCTTTTTTTCTTTTTTCATAAGCAGCTAATTCTGCATCAATAGCTTTCTTTTCTCTTAATGCAGCTTCTACTTCTAATTGCAGGTCTATTTCTTGTTGCTCTTTTCTTAATCTTCTTTCATTTGCAAACTTATTAATTATTCCTTCATTTCTTAATTTTGCTATTTGTTTTTGTATTTCACCTTCAGCTTCTACATCTAAACCTTTTATTTTTTTATTATGTGCATCTAATGCATCTATTTTTTGTTTTCTGTATTTTTCTTCAATAGCGTATTTAGCATCTTCATCCTCCCCTACTTTTGCTAATTCAGTTTCTTTTAAATCATCTAAATCTTCTAAATATTGAGTATTCGCTTTTTTACTTCCTTCAACAAATGCTTTATCAAATCTTTCTTTTTCCTTCCTAGCTTTTTCAGTAGCACCTGCTAATGATGACATATATTCAATCAAAAGACCAACCCCTACAATTAAAGCACCTACTCCTGTTGCTACTAATGCTGCTCTAAATAATCTTAAAGCTATTGTTGCTCCTGTTGTTGCAGTTGCAACTCCTGTTGTTGCTACTGCCTCTGCCTCTAATGCTATTGTTTGTTCAACTGTACTAATTGTTGCCGCTTCTGTTGCAACAATAGTTTCACCCATTATAAAATTATATGCAGCTTGATATAAAGATGTACTTTTAATTACTGCACCTAATTGTTTAAAGCTATCTACGCTTTCACCTATTGATTGTAATCCTTGAGACAAAGCCATTGCAGATTGAACTTTAAGTAATGTCTTTTGAACATTCTCACTTTCAGCACCAAACAAAGCCATTGCACCTTGCACCGCACCAAAGCCACCTGCTATTCCTGATAAAGATGAAGTTACCGCTTTAAACTTTGCATCAGGATTAAAAGCATCAGCTAATGATTTTGCATCTCCAATTCTATCACGAAGTTCAGCTACTTTCTTTGCTGCGTTTACTGCCTCTATTGATGTAGCACCAAACTTTTCAGATAAGTTAATTACATCTTTACTAGCTTCTCTTAATTGCTCTCTAAATGATTTTACTGCACCTTTGGCTTGTTCGCCATCAACCTCTACTTTATATTGTAAATTATTTGCCATTATGTGTATGTTGTTTCAATTACTTTTAATAAACTTATTTTGGTTGTATTGTATTCCATAGGATTAAATCCATCAACTTTGTTTAGCCTAAATAAAACTCCATCTATCCAAATGTATTTGCTAAAGTCTAAATTCAATATATCAATAGTATTAAGCAAAGCAGAACAAGTTAATAGTTTACTATTCTTGTCTGTAATCTCGGCTATGTAATCACTATGATATGCGTTAAATAGATTTGTTGTAGGATATGTTGTAGGGGTAAATGATAACTCTTTAGGTGCTCCAAAGTTAATATCATTAGCAGGAGTAGTAGGGTCATCTAAATGCCCTGCATAACCATAAGAAGTAGGACTACTTAATACAGTTGCAAGATTCATTATATTCCAACTAGCTACACCTGTTATCTTTTTAACTTGCATAATTCTTATAACACTATCCATAACATCCTCTTTTGTGTTGTTGTTAGATAGTTTATAAATAGCAGGGTATATTTTATCAGTTCCTGTTTGTTGAAATAGAACGCTAGGTGCAAATATTATATCTGTTGTTTCTGTATCTTTTGCAAAGTCAAACTCTGTATCATAAATCCTATCTGCGTATCCTTCGCTATATTTCTTTGTGTAGTTTTCATTATAAAAATCGTTATCTGTCTTATACTTATATTGAAAGTATCTTGCATTAAGTTCACTCATTGGTTTAATGCTTAAAGGTTTTGACCTATCTATTTTATTAGACCAATCCTCTGCATTGTCGCTAACTGAAGGATAAAAATTTATATAAGGTTTTATTAGTATCTTTTTGTCATCCCACTTATCATCATAAACATATAGGTTAAACATTTTGCAAATACTTAAAAAGAAATCCTTTTGAAAGATACCTTTAGGAATTACATTATTAATTTTAATAGTTTCGCCATAATTAATAGGTACTATTTCTACTGAAGTAGTTGTCATATTAAATCCTGAAGAACTTAAACTATTAAACTCATAAGGCTGACTACCTAATGACCAAGTAATATGTAATTGAAAATAATCAGTTGGATTAATTGTTACACCTGTTAAATTAAAGTTTACTTGGAAAAAATTACCACTAAATCCGCTACCCATACTATATGAAGCAATAGCAGTTCCATTTTTCTTTAAAGACATTGTAGCATTTTGACCTATTGCCCACTCTGCGTTTACATTAAAATCTATATTTACTACTTTTGAAGTAGCACCTGTAAAAGTAAATTTAGTATTGCTTTCTGTTAAAGTAAAATTACCTAATGTAAATGTTCCAAATTGCAAATATAATTCAACTGCAGTTCCACTATATGTTTGGTCTATTGGGTATGCTTTTAATTGAACATTACTTGAACTAGATAAAACCTTTTGATTATGTGGTATTATAAGTCTATTAAATAAATTTAAATCAGGTGTTTCTAAATCTAAAGTATATGTATAATCAGTTCCTGCAAATATTTTATCTATATATTCTTTAACAAATAAAGCAGGTCTAAATGTACTTACTTGAAAATCCTTTTTTAAAACACCATAAGTTCCTGTGCTTACATTGCCAAAGTCAATCAATGGGTAATAATAACCTGCACCTGTTATGCTATTCCAACTGCTTGTAATATTTGAAACATTATAAGTATGGTCGTATGCACTAAAATCTAAATCTTCTATTCTTGAATTTCCTAATGCAGTTATAAATCCGCCTAACTCACCAAACACAGAACATTGATATTCTATTGTTTTATTATCTACAACTATCTCAAGTATTCTTAATGTACCCTTAAATATTTGTACCTTGTCAATAAATATCTTGCATTGTGCTGCTTTACTAGCATTGAAGTTATAGTTAACATTAGGTAAAGTATTATCAAAGAAGTTAGCATTACCCAAGTCAAATACAAAGCCAAAGATTTGATTATTTATAGCAGTACCTGATAATGATATTGTTTTGCTAAAGGAAGTATTTTTACTACCAAAGTCTGTAATATCATCAATGGCATAAGTAAACTCTGTACTTATATCTTGCAATAAATCTAGCTTATAATCTTCTACATATATCTCTGTACTAATCATTATCTAAATTGGCTTGTTAAATATTTACCTACTTCAATGTCAATTTCAAAGTTAAATAACTTGTCGCTACTTTCTAACTTGTACTCATAGTTTGTGCTGCTAATAGTAACAGGGAAATAAGCACCCTGTACTTCCATATATGTAATAGTACTTGCAAATAGTTGTGCTAACCATTCGTAGTCTTGTTGGCTCACCCAATCAGATATAAGATGAAACTTATCCTTGTGCTGAATAGCATAGTTCAAAGTAGTTTCGTTATACTTGTTATAACCATCTATGTTAGTCATAATGTTTCCACTTATCTGCCAATCGTTCCTTCTGTACGAAGCCCTTTGTACTTCAGTACTTCGTTTATTAACCAAAGCAAACTTCATAGTATCCCAACCGCCTAGCCTATTAAGGAAATGTAAATTGTACTGCTTATATTTAGGATAGCACTTTTGTATAAATTGTAACTTCCTAGATATTGCCACCCCTAATTTAATATAAACATTGTAGCCATAAGTAGATGCAGTAATTAAACTTCTACCTGCGAATGTATTGATATGCCCTGCCTGTAAATTAAATAAGTTCATCTCACCATTAAAGGTAATTCCACCACTTGCAGTATCTATTACAGAACCTGATTCATTTATAACATCAATGAAAGCCGAATAAGAACCTGCAGTAATCTTAAAATAAGTTGCATAAAAATTATCCCCATATTCAATCGTAATATTCTCATTGTCTCTTTCCGTAATCCAATCATCTGTAAAGTTTTCTATTAGTAAATTGTCATAATAATCAGACAATACTAATGGGGTATTGTTATTTGTAAATAGAATATCTGCAAATAATGGTGGATAATAATTGTAAGCACTCAAAGCACCTGATGCAAGGTTTAAACTTGTAACTAAATTACCACCGCTTATATACTCCTCACCTACTTTAATTTCTGATGCTACCTTTATTTTGTCATTAGATGCTACTAATATTGATGAACCTGAAGGCTCAAAGTAATTAGTTACATAAGACCTTACCATTGGTGATGCGTTAAATATACCATAGCTGCCCTCTGCTGAAGGAGATGGATACACCTTTGTTCTGCTTACTTGTGCATTATTCACATAAACATCATACACGAATTTAAACGCAGTTGTTGAAGTTGCGTTTGTTGAACTTGATACGAACCATAAGTCATCGTGCATACTACTATAAGGTGCAGGACTACTTTGTATTGTTATTGCCATTGTTTTGTTTATTTGTTGCTTGAATCTTTATATTTATATCTTCTCCTAAAGCTGCTAGTATAACAGTAGTAAAATTACTACCAAATGTTGAAGTCAATGCTTCATCAAAGTAATGCGTACTTCTTAATCCTTTTCTATGAATAGACCTAGCTACTACATAAGCTAATGACTTTTTACTATCTATTGCTTTTAATTCTACTCCTAGTTTTGTATATCGTTTTACAGATACTGCCTTTAGTTTGTTATAACCTAGCCACCCTTCTACTACTGAAACAGGGATGCTCTTTTTAGATGGATTAAATTTAAATGGGGTCTTTGAATCAGCCTTCTCGTTTTTAGTTCCCTTTACACCCTTATTTACATACTCAAAGTATTTAGAAGCAGGTTTGTTTTCAGGGTAACCTAATGATAAAACATAAGTATTGCCAAACTTGTTTTGTTGAATCCTTATGTCGTTAATTGCACCTGATGCTATTGACTTATTCTTACGCAGATTAGATTGTGCTTCTGTAATAAATACACCACCAAATAACTTCATAATCTCCTCAACTACAGGCAATTCCCCATCAGGGATATTTGCAGTACCTAATGTATTAAGTATTTTAGATGCTAAAAATTTAGCTTGTGATTGGGATATATTCATTACTAATAAATAGAGTAATGCCTAAAAATAACTAACCCCACCTTTTTAAGGATGGGGTCGGTAACCAAAAACTAAAAAACTATCTAACCTTCTTTATTTGCTCATTGTCATAATCTGTCTTTGCTTTTAGATAGGACAGGATATTAAGACATTCTATTGTTGTGAGTTCATACGCTTCCGTAACTGTGCAATTTTCGTACTCGGCAATAAGTTTGGTACTATACTGCCATCCAAAATACTCAATAAATTTACTACCACCTCTGTCGCTTCTTGCTCCTTCATCCCTGCCTTTGTCATTTTGTTCGCCATATAATCCTGTGAAACTTCTATCCAATTTCTGTATAGTTGATAAAAAAAAACCAACGAGTGATAAACATCTATAAACTTTGCTTCTAACATATCATTAGCGTATTCTTGATGGCTACTTGCATCATAGGGTAAGTCAACCCAAAAGCCTAGCTTTCTTTTCTGCGGAATAACCATTGTCGCTGCTAACTTGTGCAGGTTGCCATATAAATCCTGACTAAATACCTTGCTCTCAATATACCTTGCAAATGGCATCTTACTGACATCGTAATTTATTCTATACCTTCTACTCCTAGATATGCCAATAAACTTTACAGGCTTCCCATTAATAGGCTCATTTAAGAAAGCAATACTTTTACTCATCTCTGCATATTCATCTAAAGGAAGGCTATCTATTTGCATCTCTGTCATATTGTTGACTATTGCAACTAATCGTACATTAATGTCAAGGTCAGTATCATTCTTATCCTTTGAGTTAAGAACATTGTATATCTGTTGGTATTGCCATACGCTTATTTTTTCCCACATAGTTCCTTGATTTTGCATAAAGATACAACAATTATTAATAGCACCACACCTAATATTGTACCTAAAATTAATCTTATGAGTTCTATTATGTACTCTAGTATTTCTTTCATAGTTATTTGTTTTGGTTATAGGTTTGGTTGTAGTATTCTTCTGCTTTAATTTCTTCTTTAATATTATTAAAATCTTTTATCCCATATTCGCCATTCCAACCTTCCGCACTAATATCAAATCCTTTAACATAAGCATTCATTATCTGCTCTTTTTCTACATTTAATTGACTTTCGCACATATCTATTACTTCAATAGGTATATTAAATTCTAGTTGATATTCTTTTAATTCATCTAGTAACTCTTGCATTGCTGTTTTCATAGGTTATTTGTTTTAGCTATTAAGTTTAATTGTTTTTCATATTCCAAATATTCTTTAAGTGCTTTGATTTGTAAATCCCTTATTGCTATTTCAATTTCTTGTTTCTTGATTCGTTCAATTAGAACTTCTATTTCTAAATTGTCTAATATACTTTGTTTTAGTTCGTATGGTTTCATAGTTTTTGTTTTAAAATATCCCTGCCCCCATTGGGATAACCCACTAACGATTATTAATTTAATTAAGCAGGGATAGTAAGTTAAATGTTTTGTAGGTAAGCAGTCACTAAAAAAGCGACCACCAATATTATTACTGCCTCTATTTTGTATTGTCTTTGTTTCATAATTTTATTAATTTAGTTTCTAATTCCTCTAATTTTATTCTGTCATTGCTATACATTTTAATTAATATAGGGTCATCAAAGCAGTTTAATAGTTTATCTATTTGTCTTATTCTGCTATTTACAGAATCTAATAATAAGGATAATTCTTGATTTGTTAGTTCCATTGTTTTAGTTTTCATATTGTTTAGTTTAAGTTCCAAAAAAAAGATTCAAAATTTTGTTCATTGATTTCCTCTACTTTCCAACCTTCATACTTCAAAGCGTGGCTCATACTATTTCCTTGACTATTTAGTAAATATTTGCATACTTCAAAGTCAGTTTTGCAGTTAGTAAATACGGCTTTTTGTATTCCATCTAAAGTTATTCTAAATGTGTAAGTGTTCATAATTAATTGTTTATAGCTTTAAAAGTATAGTATTCGCAACTTGCAAAGCATACGGAAATTTCGCCTTGCTTATCTCCATAGATTCTCACCCTAGAGATATACCAATCATCAAAGTAGTTTTTGTCAGCTACATTAAAATACTCATCTTTTTGGAAATTGTAAGCAGCATCAAAAGCGTAGTCATCACTATACTTTCCTGTGCATTTTACGATTAAGTTACCTTTTCTCATTTGGTTTTTGAACCAAGTGCGGTTGATTGTTTTGAATTGTGTGCTCATAGTTATTTGGTTTTTGTTATACAAATATACTACTTGTAAACACCTTCTACCAAATATTTAAGCAACTATTTTTAAACTTTGTGATGAGCGGTAAATATCAATGATAAGCGGTTATGCTAGGCTGTATCTGCCTGTTCCTCTCCTTGTATTGTAACTTGACCACGCTAATGCTAATGCCATTACACAATCATCGTGGAATCCGCTAGGTGCTGAATATCTAACTCCTGTACTTGTAAAGATATATTCAAAGATGTTTAATTCATCTACGATTACTCCATCAGGATACTTAATTTGTTTTTGTTGTATTGCAGCAGATAGCCCTTCCATTAATTGCTGCTTACTTGAACTCGTAAACCTTAACCCTTCTATTTGCATACCACTGCGTTGTAAATCCTCTAGTACAGGGTCTCCTACTCCTGTGCTATCTATTAAAGTATGAGCCTTTGGTAATCGTTTAATGTTCTCTTTTGTATTATGCCAATCCATTTGGAATCTATCAAAGTAGCATACTTGCCCTAAATCATCCAACCCAACTATAACTGTCCAATCCACAGACTTGGCAATATCTATACCAAATGATACAGGTATGCGACCACTCATAGGAGATATACATTTTCTAATGAACTCACTACCAAAAGGATTTGCACTATTCTCGGCAGGGTTTGCCATATATTCTTGCTCAAATACTGCGTGTGGTAATTGGAATTTAGCTGAATCTATTTCACTTGCAGGTATAGTTGGATTGTCATAAGTGCTAAATTTAAAACTCTCCCAATCAGTCTCACCGCCTTTCATAAATAAGCTATAAAAGTAGTTAGTGCCTTTAGGTGTAGATAAGAAGATAGCACCACCCTGATAATCAGTTAATGTAGGTCGTATTGAATTAAGCCAACCTTTCTCAAGGTCAGGTATAAAAGAAGCCTCATCCATAATTACTTTATGAAACTTCAATCCTCTAAATGAATCAAGCCTTGTACCTGTAAAGAATCTAATCTTTCCCCCTGTTCTAAACTCAATGATTAAATCTGACCTATTAGTTTTGTATGCTCCATCAGGTAAGTGAGTACATAACTCATCAAAGAATACTTTGGATAGTAAAAATGTAGGAGTAACATAAGCAACTGACTTCCCCTCTAATGCTTCTTTAATAGCAATAATTTGTGAAACTAAAGACTTCCCCCATCTTCTGCCACACATTAAAACAATAAACCTGCTATTTGATTCTAATACAGGTAATTGAGTGCTATGGGGTTGTGGTAATATTATTTCCATAAGGCATAAACTTAACTGTTATTGTATTATCAGTTGTAATATCAATTTCAGCCTGTTCTTTAGGTCTACCATATACCCTTGTTAATAATGTCTCAAGTGAGTAAAGGCTTCCTTTAGCTAGGCTTTTATTCATAGCGTGTGCTATTGTCTTTTCTAATATTGTGGCATCAGGATTGTCATACACTGATTTAAGTTCATCACTATTCATTGACATCATTGCTTGAATGGTATCATTAATCTCACTTAACTTATATCCTTGTGCTTTTAGTAATGTAACATACTTTCTTGGTCTCCCATTAGGATTGCCTGATTGACCTTTGACAAATGGTATTAAATGTTCCTTGCTCATTCTGTTATTGTTCTGTTTTATCTTTATTATAGTCTAACCTGATTTTAATTTGGCTCTTACTTTCCCACGCTTTTTTGTATTCAGCATCTGCAAACAATTTGCTAAATCCTGTTATATGTTTTAGTTTAAGCAACTCTTCAACTTCCATACCTAACTCGTTACATATTTCTTCATCTGCCCATCCGTTCTCTAACATCTTGAATACCATACTTGACATTCCTGTTATAGAGTGTTTTCCCCTTGCTCGGTTATGTCTAACTGTACTTGCCATTCTGTCGTTAATATCTTTCTTTATTACTACAATTGGCAACATACCTAGATTTCTTTCATATATGTCTCTATTGTTTTTGCAGGTAAAGTATCTGTGGAATCCGTCTACTATTACATATTTCTTTATTGATTCATCATATATGGTTACAATAGGTTGGGTATAGCCATCGTGTTGGATTGAGTGATAAAGTAATTGCATCTCTGTCTTTGCTACGCTATTTGGGTTATAGTCATTAGGTTGTACCTCATCTATGCTAACCCATCTTATATAGTCAATCGGTTGTGAATTAACAGGGCTTAACTCCTCGTGAATCCATTTCCTTAACTCGGCTATAAAATCTAGTTTATTGTTTGCTTTCTCAAAATGCTCTAGTATTGTATCTTTAATCTGCTTCATTCTTTGCTTTATAATAATTGTAATATAATGGGTTTACTGTACCTTTTAGGAATCTTCTATAACCTTGTGCCTCTCCATTTCTTTCAAAGTTATCTATTGTAGTGCTATGATAATCATTAGATAAGATAGCGTTAACACATACTTTGTTTGCTCTATCCATTATCCATTTATGCTTATAAGTTGCATCTATCTTTTTAAAATACTTATAAAACTTCTCTTTGATTGTCTCATCACTTATTAGATTATCACATAAATAGTTTCTATATTCAACCCAACTACTAAACATATATGGTATTTCCTTAATCCTAAATGCCTCACCTTTCATTTGTCCTGCCGTATTTATTCCTTTTATTCTATCAGTTAATTTAACCCAAGTATCAGCCTCAATTTCTTGTAAGAAAAACAACTGCTTAAATGCGGTTTCGTGATGTAAGTTACTTACTCTCATATCTAAAATAGAATAACCATACTGATACATATAGTCGTAAATCTTACAATACTTCCAATTGTTATCGTGTATGGCTTTCCATATATCTGTGTAACTCCAATCATATAATGGATAAAATACATAATGCTCTAACTTTTTATTGAACACTTTGCCATAAGTAATGTCTTGATAAGTAGCTTGTTGTGTCATAGCCAATGCCCTTCTTGGACTCTCCTCTGCTCTTACTCCACCTAGTAATGCAGTCTTTTTATCATTGAACTCAACTTCAATTACTTTATCAAATAGTTTTGAGAATCTATCTGTGCCATATTTGTTTTCCTTTATAGATATGGGGTTTTGCTCTCTCATCCACTTCTTACCTTGCTCCCAAGTTATAAGCCATTCTTCTGTAGTGCTCGTGCTATTAAATAACTTTATGGGTATTTGTAACCAATATGGTATAACTTTTTTGTCATACATTATATTCTCAACATAGTTAATTACATTTTGCCATTCCGCTTCTTGGTCAATAAATACTACTGAAATTGGCAACCGATTCTTTTCTTCAGCAACCTTTAAAGCCATATTTAAAATAACTGTGCTATCCTTTCCACCTGAAAAAGCTACTACTACATTAGGGAACTCATCAAATAAATAACGGATTCTATCTAAAGCAGCTTCGTAAACATTTTGGTTTTTAAATACTTTCATACTTTGATATTACTTTCATTAACTTTTCATACCTCTTTGGATTTAATTCATAACCTATATATTTAGCACCGCTTTTATAAACTGCTTCAGCTGTTTTGCCTATACCTGCAAAAGGGTCAAATACTATATTTGGTTTTAGGCTTCTTACTACATAATTAACAATATTAAATCCTTTGGGATTATCAGGCAATTTAAGCGAAGTATTAAATGAAATGATATTGTATGGCAATCCATTTTTTTGATGTCCTAAAATTGTTTCTATATGTTTATGACCACTATTCTCAAAATGACTTATAACTCTTTCTGTTCCTAAAATAGAATACTCAACAAATGCAGGTTTATTACAATTACTTAAAGATGCTAATTTATTTAGTATTAAATCTATATCATTTTCAACTATTAATCCTGTATCTTTTTTTAATTGTGTTTGAAAAAACTTAACCATTCTGTCTTCCCATGGTGGGTCGCAATAAAGTATATCATATTCAGGAAAAAAATCAACTTTTATTATATCAATGTTTTTATGCATAATAGTTTTTTATGTAATTTTTATCATAAATGTCAGAAGTTCTTTTAATGCTATTAGCGTTTCCCATTGATGAATTTATATTTATATTGTGTTGTATAATACTAGGCAAATGTACATACGCTTTCCTTTTGTAGTGTTTTAAATAAGCTGCGACAAATACATCATCCCATTTTATTTGAGTATTAATTTTTAAATATTCTTTCATTTCATCTACTGCTCTCCGACTAAACACAGTACCTTGTAACCATAAAAAATTTGGGAACTCACTATATTTGATTCCTTTTTCATATTGGCTTTTAAGAAATGCCCTTCTTGGTGCAAATAAAGATAATACATCTATGTCCTTTTCTTTCATATCATTTTTAATTACTTCAAGATATTTCTCAAATTGTTCAGGAATTATTATATCATCTTGTAAATGTAATTTATAATCATCAAATGGAATATTTAGCATTTGAACAAAAGAATTAAAACAACCATTCATTCCATAATCATAATATACTTCTGCTTTGATTTGGTTAATAATTTTTACTACATTACTTTCTCTATCCTTAATAGCTTGTATCGTTATTTTCATAAGTAACTATTTTATAATTATTAAAAATAAAGCCATCTTGATTTGATGTATAGTAATTAGTATTTATATTTAAATTTTCGTGAGTAATTGGGAAATACCCATCTTTAAAATACATTAAATATGCCTTACCTCCTACACTTAACATTGACTTAACTCTATGTAAAGATGTTGGATTTATATATGAAGGACTTCCAAATAATGAAATAATTGTGTCAAACTTTAAAGGAGTATAAAAATCTTCAAATGCACAATTTAATACATCTTTGTTTGTAAAGTTTTGCTTTAATGTTTTTAATTGATTTATAGAAATATCAATGCCTAGATATTTTTCCGAATTAATATAATTTAATGCCATACCATAACCGCAGCCAATGTCTAATACACTTCCTTTTATATCTAACTTTTTAAATAATTCTAACTCCTCTAAATGACTTTCTTCATTATTAAACATTTCAAAATACTTGTCAGCTATTGTATCATATTCTGTTTTATATTCTACTACTGCTCTATTAATTAAAATAGTTTCATTAATTGGAGCTCCCATAGTCCAATATTTATAGCCATTTAATTTAAAAATTTGGTATGGCTTTTTCCAAAACCATTCTATTTCGCTATGCTCTCTTATATATTTTACTACATTATTAAACAATATATCATTTTTCCAATTTTCTCTCAATGTATATGCGTGTGGATTTCTTATTGCAGTTTTAGCGTTCTTAAAATATTGACCTAATAATGTTTCAGCTACTTGTTCAAATATCATATTGTAATTATTTTCTAACATAAAATGTGCTTCCGCAATCAGGGCAACATACTTCCATCTCCTCTACTTTAGATATGTCACTCATTCTATCACTCATTTTACCCTCTACTTGTTTTACCTCATTAGCAGTTACTACCTTGTGATTCGTTTCAGGTATAAGGTTTGGATTAAAATCAGGTACATCCCATTGAATTACATCCCACTCTTTTAGTGTTGCATTATCCCAAGTGTTAGCTAACTCATCCCAATCAAATTGACCTGCGTTAGTATTATCTTTAATCATAAACTCATCTTGTTGTTCTTGACTCCAACCTAAAATATATATAACAGGTACTTCTTTATATCCTAAATGAATTGCAGCTTTATATCTCATATTGCCACCAAGAATAACTCCATCTTCATTAACAACAATAGGTCTTGCGTGTAACATTTCAGGAAAATCTGTCAAACTTTGTATGAGTTTTTTAAATTTAGAATCCTTAATCAATCTAGGATTTTTTGGATGTGGTTTAATTTCATTAATACTAACTACTTTAACCTCTGTAATTTGTTGCATTTAATTTGTCTTTATGTTTAGTTTTTAAAAAATCCATATATTGTTTTTTGTCTCCGTATTCTAAATGATGCTCTCTACACAATGCCATAAGATTATCTATTGTATCTCCTTTTTTTGTTCCCCCCATTCCCCTTGCTTCAATATGATGAATATCTACTGCCCTTGCTCCACAAGTTTCACAAGGTATAAAATCCTCACCTGTGTAACCAAAATGGTTCAAATAGACTTTAGTATGATTTTTCATTTCCTATTAGTTTATTAAAAATATTATACCTTTTTTTATTTATCTCATCAAAGTTAAACTCTTTATTGCAAAACTCAAATAGTTTTTGTCCGTATTCTATCCTAGCTGCTTCATCAAATGTCAATAGCTTAATCCATTTGTACCAATCAGTTTGTTTATTTACATAGCATACAGGCATATTTTTATATGGATGCACATTACTAACTATGGCAGGGTTTTTCTTTGCTGCAGTTTCTAATACCTTTAAATTAGATTTCATTGAACCAAACTTGTTTTCTACTAAAGGAATTATGCTTATATCAGAATCAGCATAAGCACCCATATACTTTGTAATTTCTGCATAATCATATATGGTAGGGTTTAACTTTAATCCGTTTGTAAATACTCCTATCATTCTATCCCAAAGATGTTTCTCACCTAGATTATATCCTGCAATAACTGTCCTAACAGGAAAGTTTATCTTCTTCATTGGTTGTCGTAATATATCTAAATCAGGTGTATGTGTTCCTGAACCTGACCAAAACAACCTAACCATATCTGATTCAATCTTATTATCTTGAAACTGCTCTTTACCATAAGGTAAAGCATTAGGAAGTATCTCTACATTAGGATTGTAGATGGCTATTTCTTCTGCTAATCTTTCGTGTGTGCAAGTGCAAAGGTCTGCTATTCTAATAAAGTCAGTTATCCTTTTAGTTACATCACTATCCCTGTATCTTTCATATAAAATATGTGAAGGTGGTAAAATCCAATAGTCATCATTATCAACCACTAACTTAAACTTGTATCTCTTTCGCATAGCCTCTAGCATAATTATTTCAGTATGTGCTAGGAATCTATTGAATATTACTATGTCATAATTATTATCAAATACTGCTTCATTGATTGTATCTGTAATCATACAATAATCCTTACGCATATTAACTAATGGCATCATTATTCTATGATAGCCAACCCCACTAAATTTACTTGTTATTGCTAGGATTCTCATAAAGGAAGGTAATATGTTTTGCTGCCATTTGAATAGTTTGCAACATTGCTAGTATGTAATTCCCAAGTACTTTTGACTAATTCATTCTTGTTATAACCATAAGCATCTATTCCATTCTGTTCTATATGAGTTGCCCAACCTAAATGAATATATTTAGTATATAATCCTGCTGCTCTTACTCGTGTGCAATAGTCAAGGTCAATAGCACCATAAGGGTCAAGTGCAGTATTAAACGCACCTACATTTTTTATAACTTCTTTGCTTATTGTAAAGTTTCCTATTATATCTGTTGTGTCATCAAAGCCACCGACTAATGGTATTGCACATATACCTACGCTTTTGTCTTGCATAAATATATTTCTTACCTTTAACCAATTATCAGGCTCTAAAATATCATTAGATAACAAAGTAACATATTGAATGTTGCTAAAGTCTATTTTATTTAGACCAACATTAATAGCATTAGCTATTCCTTTTTCTTTTACTATTACAACTTGCTCAACATCTAAACCTGCATTAGATAAGTTGATGCCTAATGTTTTAACACTATAATTTTTGTAGTTTAAAAATATTACTGCGTTCATTTGATTATATTTTGTCCTAAAGATTTAGCAGGTACACCTGCATATTTTGTATATGGTTCTGATTCACCTTTAAAAAATGCACTTGCTCCAATCATACAACCTTCTTCTATTTCACTAAATTGATGCAATACTGCATTTAATCCTATGTTTGAATTAGGTTTTATAGTAGAATGACCACCTATTTTTGCTCCACAACTAATTGTTACATTACTTCCAATCCAACAATCGTGTCCAATATGTGCGTGTTTCATTATAAAACAATTACTTTGAATAATTGTTTCGTATTCTGTACCTGCATCAATCGTAACCAAGCCTGTAATAATATTATTATCTCCAATAATTACTTTGCCTTTTGACTTATCCCAATACTTCTTATGTTCGGCAGGGTCGCCTATAATACAATAAGCACCTATGTAATTGTTATCACCTAGTATAACATTATTACCTATGATTGCAGTTGGATGTATATTATTTGCCATTCTCTAAATTTATGTAATGTTTGTATAATCTTAAAATCATATCCATTCTACAAAACGCACACCAAATAGTAAGAATGAATCCTGCATCAATATATGTCCTATAAATTTCCTCATACATTTTAAGAACAGGTAAATCTAAATTTCTTAAATAGCCACTTAAAGCAGTTTCGTAATTATAATAATGTTCCTTTAAAAATTCCCTATGTTTTAGTTCCATATCTTGTGCATTAATGTTTCAATGATTGCACCTAAAAATCCTGATATAAACAATACACTTGCTATGTCTAAAACTAATTTAGGTGACAAATAGAGTACGACCCCAATCCACGCAGCCAAACAACTTCCGCAACTGAAAGGCTTGAAGTTGATATGCCATTTACGATGAAGGTTGTGTATTGAATTAAAAAATAATGATGTACAGACACTTGTTATAATAATTTGAATCATTTGCGAATGTGTTTTTTTAGTTCGGTTTTTGTTTGTTTTAATGTTCTTATGATTGACATATATGGTATGCCTGTTTTTCTGCTTAACTCTTTTGCGTTCTTATTAAAGTCAAAAGTGTATAGGTTTAATATCTCTTTTTGATACCAATGTAGTTTTTCTATACCATTCTCCATTATATCAATAACGCTATTTTGTTCCGTTTCAGCCTGTTCTTTGTCCTCATATTCAGTATAGTTCCTGTACTTTTTCCAAAATTGGCTTCTGTCTGATTTAATCATATTGAGCATAGTTCGTACTATGTAGAACCTTATCTCACCTCTTTCGTATAAGCCAAATAACTTCTCATCATCCATTTCTAGTAGAACCATAAACACTTCTACCTTTAAATCATATTGCAATTCTTCAGGTTGCATTTTTGCAAATGCCTGATTTACTTCATCATTAAGCCAATATTGTTCTACAATTTTATTTTTGTCCATTCCACCAAAGCAGGTTTATTTTCTACTTCAGTACAAATATAGACTAAACTTCCACATTTCCAACAATCTGTAAACCTTTCAATTTGTTCTTTACTTAATTTATCACCTAGTTTTTTAACTTCTACCATCACATATTTACCTTCTGTATTATATCCTTGTAGGTCTGCCCATCCCTTTTCTATTGTTCCTTTTCTTCTGCCATAAGGGATATTGTTAACTCTGTTAAGTCTAACTCCAATATAACCTAAATTTAACTTTGCCCATTGAGTAAGTTCGTTTGCTGAAATATCCATAATTTGTCGTAAAATTCTTGTGTGAATAAAAGCCTGTCTTTATTGTTTTCTAAATCAGGTATAGATAAATAGCAATCTTTAAGGTTATTTGTATAGCACCATTTTACTACTCCGTAATGTGTGTACCTAACTTGATAGGTTTTCAAAATATTTGACAAGTGCTAATTTTTTACATTGTGTATCTACAAAATCATTATCCTTAATTTTCTTATTAAACTCTTTTGCATCTGTGCCATACATTTTCTTTAATCTTTGTGCATTATCTTCTCTAACTATTCTAACAATCTTTTGCATTTCTTTAGGCTCAAATATTAATTTACCTTGTTTTAATAAAATATCAAATACTCTATCTGCATTAAATACTCTATTGTAGTCGCTTTTAGATGAATCTTGCCACTCTTTCTGCGTAAATAGTATTATCTCCTCATCAGTTAATTTTGGTGGCTCTAATTGGTTTATTTTTGGTTTTGCTATTCTTCTAACTTCATTAGCTTTTTTTGTATATGCTACCATAATCTGACCTATAAACTTCGGACTAAACTTCTCATAGTGTTCGGTTATACAATCTAACTTACCCTGAACCGCCATTTTAAAAGCAATTCTAAATTCTTGTATTGTGTATAATGGGTAGCTACTTCTAATAAAATCTTCTATGATTGTCATTTCTTCCTTATCAGGATAGTTCTTAAATCCTAGTAAAGTAAATATGTAAGCTAGATTTTCCCTTAATGTTATTGGTGATACTAGATTTAGCTTTTCGCCATTGAATGAATTTAGTATTTCATTATCAACTATGTACCCACTCTTTAAGGGTTGCCATTCTTGATTGACTTGCAGCGGTTGGGTTAAATGTTTTTGGATTTGCATATTTGTTTGTGTTTTTATTCCAAGTATTAATTCTTCTTTTTATGTCAAAAAACTTTTCGCATTGATATCTTAACTTTCCTTTAGCATTTGGCTCTGTCCAATAATCAAAAAAATCTTTGTAATTATTGCCTATTATATCTTTGAATGGTGTTAATAAATTTTCAAATGATTTTAAACTTTCTTCTACAAACCTATTATATATTAATGTATTATTAATAAGTGTATTATTATCCTTCGCCTTTTCCGAATACCCCCCTTCGGTATTCCGAATACCCCCCTTCGGTATTCCGAATACCCCTATGGTTTTTAGTACTCTCTTTTTAACCTGCAATCCTTCGTATATTAAAGTACTTGTTATATACTTTTTTTCTACTAATGAATTGACTATTTCGCTAATGCGTGATGTACTTAAATTAAAAAAATCACCAAAGTATTGATTTGATGCATAGCAGCCATCTGCATTATCTAGGCTATTTATTTCTACTAAAAGTAGCTTTTCCATCCAAGTTAAATCTTTATCTATCCAAATTTCTTTTGGAATCCATACTCCTTTAAAATCTCTATTCATAAAAAAAATAGGGTTCGGACTTGCCGCAGGTCGTATCTGCGGTTTGTCCTCGCCCTAATATTGTTTTTAATACTATATACGACATAGTAGTTTTTTAATTCTGTACAAAGGTATTAAAATTTTTGATTTCATTTTCAACTTCATCAATTTTATTTTTATACCAATCTTCAGTTGTGATTAAATTTCTAGCAGTTGATATATTGTAAAGGACTGTAGTATGGTCGCTTACTCCTATGTATGGTGCTATTTCTTTTAAAGATAATGATGTATGCTTTTTTAAGATATAAGCTGCTGCTTTTCTTGCGAAGACTGTATTTTGCATTCTATTCTTTGCTAATACATCCGTATCAAAAATTTCTTCAACTAATCCAACTAGCTTTTTCATTGTAACTCTGTTATTGTTTCTATTACTTTCATCCTTTTCAATTAGATTATGTGCAACTAAAGTATTTTTTAATTGTCTTAAATTTTTCTTTTGTGCTAAATAATAATCTATAATGTTCGTTTCTATTGTTTGCATAATTAAAATTCTATATCATCTTTGGGTTTATAATTGTCTTCATAAATTTGATAATCAGGCTGATTGTCGGCTTTCTTATATGTATTGACCCACATATTATACTTCTTGCCTTCAATGCTAAAATTGATTACTTCACCTTTAGGTGTTTGTTTTTTCCACGCACCATACTTCTTTTTTACTTGTTCGTTTTCCATTAGTTTTTATTTTTAAATAGTGTATATTCTGCAACAAATTTAGAGTTGCGTTGACTTCCTACATTAACAATCTTTGTTTTAATGTTGTGTCCTTCATCACGAAGGTTAAAAATTAATGCAGCTAATCTCATTGTACCATATTTTTTTAACGCTACTAATGGTGTAAGCGGTTGACTTTTTAGGTGGTTAAGCACCATTGTTTGTTGACTCATTTTGTCGGTTTTTAATTTTAGAAAAATTGTATTGATTGTTTAACGAAATTGCATTGTGTATTGGCTCATTATCATAGTACCTACTTGATACCTTTAATTTTTTAAACCATTCATTTTGTGTTAGTTTTTCTTCAGGTAAAACTATTCTGCTTATTTTGATTCCCCAAATATTTTCCATATTAATTGTTTTGATTTGCCATTATAATTTTTAATGCCTTGTCGTATTGCTCGTTGGTAGTAAAGGTGCTAATCTTAATTGCCTGTTTGCTTTTTAATGTCTCATCCCAAATAGTGCTTTCAAGTAATAAAATAAGTTTCATTCTTTTTTCTTCGCCTACTTCATCTTGATGGTTATTTGTAGCATCAGCATCTTTGGTGTCATCTATTGCAAATAATCCATTAAGTGCGTACTTTCGTGCATAGCTTGATGCACTACCTGTTATTTGTGCTGCATCCATTCCCTTTTTTACTTCTTCTTCTCGTGCCCAACCATTGACAGAAATTACATCATCTGTTGCATCTAATAAAGTTGCAGTAGCTTTGATGTAAACTCTATCTCCAACTTGCACTACTTCATCACTTACTACTAATGCAGTTCCATATTTATTTAGTATGGGTTTGACTGCTTCAATAATGTCTTCAGCACTTCGGTATTTATATTTACCGAATGAGTTAGTTTGATTTTTTGGCACTTTTAATTCTGCTTGAATTTTGACTAGGTTCATAGTTGTTTTTTTTATTTATTAATGTTCGTATTCTTCATATTTTTCAGTAAGGTCAACAATCATAGTGTAATCCTTTGATGGCTTTATTTGTTTTGCATTTGGATAAGCAACTCTGTAATACTCACCAAATTTTTCCCTTGCTTCTTGATACTTTTCATAGTATTCAGCTTTGAAAAATCGGTGGCAATGCTCATACTTGTCTCTCCAATAATCTAGGTTAATGCCTAATTCATTTAGTTTGTTGTCTTGTGTTAGTGCGTGTCTCATATTATAATTCATTATAGTTTTCAACTAAACAATCCCAAGCGTTTGATGGTCGGTGATTATATACTTTGCTAAAATAGTTTTCAATATCTAAAATACAAAAGTATTTTAGTTCGTTCATATAATAAGTACTTGTTAATTCATTAATTAAAAGTTGAGTACTTGTTGGATATTCAAGCAAATCATTGTTGATTAGTTCTTGAATTTGCGGTTTTAATTTTTCTAATAAATTTTTCATAGTTTTTTTTTGGTTTTTAATTATACAACAAATATACAAGTTGTTAAAATGATTTCCAAGTAAATTGTGATGAGCGGTAATATAACTTGATAAGTGGTATTAAAAATTAAAGTCATAAAATTTATATGGTGTATCTCTCATTGTAAATCTACCCTTACCCCAACCATTCTTTGCTAAATTCAATCTTCTTATTTCATTTGTTTCATTGCTAAAGTACTCATACTTTTGATTGTGATTATCAGCGTAGTGTCCTGCAAATCCACCTGCATAAAATTCTTTTGGGCTTTCTATTGTCTCTGTCCTTAATTCTCTTATTTCTACTACATTAGGGCTTACTTGTCTTATAACTTCATAGGCTCTTACATCAGTATAAAGTCTTTCACTTATATACTTTTTAACAGGGTACTTTAATTTAGGTCTAGCATCAAGGTATTTTTTAAGTCTTGTTTTAGCATCACTTAAAAATAAACATACTTCCGTTAATTCATCAAGTGTGTACTTTTGAGCAACTTCACATAATTGTTCAATTGTAATTTGCCCTTTTCTTAATTTGTTTTCAGCAAGTAAAATTTCGTTGTTCATAATTTTTAGTTTTAGTGTTTGTTTGTAAAGCAAATATACAAGGTATAAACACTATTTCCAAATATTGTACACACTTTTTTTAATTAATTTGATGAACGGCAAATAGAATGGATGAGTGGTATTTGTCCAAAAAATTGTCCAATATTTTGTCCAACCAAAAAACAGGACAAACTAAAAAATTTAGTATTTACCGCTTATCCTTGAATATTACCGCTTGTGTAATAAATTTGGATATGTCGTTAATAAGTTGTATATTGTTTTATAATTAAGAAATTAATTATGCTCTTTGAAATTAACCAAAAACAAGTGAGACACACTATAAACTGTAAAATCAATTATGATAAACCCACTTATCAAATTGCAAATTAAAGACATCATTAGGCAATTACCTAAAGAATTACCTTTTGACCACCCTGATTTTTTTACAACTTATGAATTGATGATTTACACAAATCAAGAAAATGGAGATTGGGATTTAGAAGACTTTAGCCATTTTAAAAGTTTAAAAGAATTAGATAAGGTAATTAAAAAAATTAAGAATGATTATGGTGAAAGGCTTAATCACATTGATTTTAAATGGTCAGAAGAAGAAGGGGATTTTGACCAAATGACAATTTTCGTTAGACCTATTAAAAGGTAAACTAATCAGGGGTGCGACTGACCAACGCACTTATATACTGCCATCTTGCATAGGCAAATCAATAGTGTCATCTATCTTACGATAACCTTCCTTCCATAAAACTTTGGTTAATAGAACACTCTTACGAATAATAGTTTGTTCACTATCCTTTGGATTTGTCAAGTGCATTAGTTCGTGGATTAAAACCTCCATCATCTTTCTACCCTTTAACCTTTCATCAATCTCTATAACCCCATCACTTGATGAAATGCCATAAGCCTGTTCCTTACCAAGTTTACGATATATGATTGTAATCTTCACGACTTTAATAATGCTTCATCAGGTCTATCAATCTCTTTTACTTCTATCTTATGACCGCCTCGTATCTTTGCTAACATCTTTACTATTTGACTTTCAACTGCATAGTATTCCTGTAGTCTATTAACTAGCCATAACTCTTGTTCGGTTAAACTCCATTTGCTAAAACCCTTTGGCATTTTCATCTTGTTTAGTTTTTATAATTTTTTTTAAATAGATAGCTAAATCTAATGCTTCCTCGTAAGCGTGTTGTAACCATTCCTGTTCAGTTAAATCCTTTCTATCCATAGTTGTTCCATATTCCATCCTACCCTTTTCTTCTCTATATAGCAAATCATCTATGATTGAATATAATAGTTTGCTCATTATTTATCAGTTTTAGAGTGCATTTTATGACAGGTCTTACAAATGTATTGTATCTTTTTTACCCCTAATGCAGTTGTTCTTCTTTGATTTACAATTATATCATCACTACCACATTCAGGACAAGTACCTTTATCCTGTCCAAAGATAACCCCATAATGAGTTTTAGATTCTATATGATTATTAAGTGCTTTAAATACTTGCTCTAATAATGTTACATCTTTTTTGCAATACTTAATCATCTTTTCCATTGCTACTTTATCCCTCTTTAAAAGAATGTCCTTCCAAAGTGAATACTCTGTTTTAATCTTTTGCCCTATTCCTAAAAAATTTGCTATGTAATTTAAACGATTTGAATTAAACCTGAACTTTGACCTTGCTACTTTTAAGGTATCTATGGTTGTATATTTAGGGAACATTTCTATATGGTGAAATAGACATCTAGTTCTAATCCACGCTAAATCAAACTTATCTCCATTATGACCTACTAATTCATTTGCCTGATTTGCGACAAGTATAAACTTTTGTAGCATTGTTTTATCATTCTGCTTTGCATCCCAATTTAATGAGTAAACTTCTTTTTCTTCTTCCCATTTATAACAGATGCAAATGATTGCTCGTTCCTGTATGATGTTTGATACATCAATGTTTTTTTTATATCCTGCTTCCCAAAATAAGCCAATGTTAGGACTTGTCTCTATATCAAAGAAAAGCCTTCTGCGTTTTGTTTGTAGCATTAAAATTTTTTGTAGTGTGTATTACCATTTGTTTTATATGCTATTAAAACCTCTTTTCTATGCCTTTCTGAATAAGAACAATGAACCCAATCAGGGTTTGTATCATTGCCAAATTCCCAAATAAGTTGGTCAAAAGGAAGTTTATCTTTTATGTAATGAAATATCTCTGCATTGGTTACACCATAGTTAGTGCCATCCATATCTATATCTATTGCCTGTCCAAGTGAGTGCTGCGAAGTATTAGCACCCCCTATTTTAGCGTTTAATTCTTTAGACCTATAACCACTTGAAATAAGTATAGGGCATCTAAAATTGGCTCTTATAGGCTCAAAAATGTTTTCAGCTAGTTCTTTTAGGTTAGCTATGTGTTCAGGTGTTGGCATATTAGTAATGCCATTACGCTTTGCAGATTCACTACGAATTAATTCTGCTAATGTAAGATGTTCAGATATGACCATACAAATCGTTTAATTAATATGTATCCAATTAAAATGCCTAATAAGCCCCAAAATCGCCACTTCCATTTATTGCTAGTCTTTATACTATCTTGCAAAGAAGTGCTAAAATAACGCACCGAATCAGCCATTATGCCTAACCTTCGGTTATCTACTATATAACTTGTTTGTATTTCCTTAACCTTAATAGTCTTTACAATGGTTTTAGGCTGCTCTTTAATCGTTATGTATTCAACCCCATTAATACGGATTGTATCTGTTTTGTAGTTAGTAAGGGTATCAACAAGTAATGTAGTATCATATTTTGTAATTATGGTAGTGTCATTAGCACAGGGTCTAGTCTTTTCTAACTGCCTAAATACTCGTTCACTACTTTCAAGATTGTTTAGTACAGTTCTTTCAGCCTTCTTAATTGGGTTGCACCCTAGCATAAACAATGCCAAGATTAAGATTTTATTTGCCATATCTTTTGTCGTGTGGATTTATGTAGTTAATAATAATAGGCAAAATTGAGATTATTCCTGCACTAATACATTCTTTTAATGTTACTAAATAAATATCACCTTTAGCCATTACCATAGTTAGGATAGCAGATAGGAATATTTTAATCCACGAACCATAAATACTATTCAGGAATTTCATCTTTCTTTATCTTTTTAGTTGCGTTGTAATAATAACGAATGGCAAATAAACCACTGATAATAGCAGTGAACCCTGCTAATAAAGTAACAAAGGGTTGTACCTGTGTTAGCGTTAAGGATGCAGCGGTTAAGCTAATCCCTGTATTAATGAGTGCACTGCTACTATCTTGTGTCATTACAATTCTTCTTCTTCTTCTGTTATAAATGCGATACCTGTTGTCCAATCTTGAAGGAATGTAAATTCTTTAAGTCCTGAAGAATTAACCACTTCAATAGGTGTAAACTCAAATTCCTTTTCCCCTAGTTCTTTAACTTGAGCAGTTAGCTTTTTGATACTTTCTTTAGTAAACTTGTAACCACCTTTTTCATCCAATAATAAAATGTCTTTATCATCGGTTGATGCGTTATCAAGGCGGAGTTCTTCAACTTGGGCTTGATAGCTTTCGTGGTAGGATTTGACTTTTTCATAAATCTTAAATAATTTCTTTTGAACTTTAGTTTCTTGTGAACCAATAACCGCATTAATTGATGCGACTAGGGTGTTGAGTTGTTGATACTTCATTTGATTGATTTTTTACAAATATAGTTAATTGTTATAGGTTTTCTTTATTACCATTTTTTTCTTTTTTCATCATCAGTTTTTAATCCTATTAATATTGCTATTATAAAAATTATTATTAAAGGTATTGCTGACATATGTTAATTGTTATAGGTTTGGTTGTAGTATTTATTTCTCATTTGTATAGATACCCATCCGTTCTCGTGTTGACCTTTATTACCATTTGCCCCACCTTTAGCACCATCACAATAAGCATTCATTATCTGCTCTTTTTCTTTTTCAAGTGCTTCTTTAAATAATTTTTCCATTAATTCATAATCAGCATTTAAGACAATTTGTTTTAAATTATCTTTTAACTTTTCTTCTAATTCTTGCATTGCAGTTTTCATAATATTGGTTTTGCCAAAATTAGTACTATTCGGTTACTTCAGCAACTACTTCAGGCACAGGCGGAACATAATCCCCTATGATTGTAAGGTTAAGTTGCTCCGCTACCCAATCCCAAGCATACGAATCTACTGTCCATTGAGTGTAGCCTTCACCTGTCATTACTAAATTACCTTGTGCAACGGGAGCCATAGCCTCATCTACTAAATTATAGTAGAAAGTTGCAGATACACCTAATGCTACATTAATAGCATAAGCTTTTAAAATTGTTGCTTGAACTGATTGTCCGTTAATCCAACTTGTTACAGGAGAGATTTGTTTCATTTTATTTATTTTATTAATTGTTTAAGTTCATTTATTTCTTTTTGTTGCTCTTGTATAGCCTTTACTAATACAGGCACTAATTCTGTATATCTAACCCCTAACATTCCATCATCATTTTTATCTATTAGTTCAGGGAATATTTTTTCAACCTCTTGTGCTATTAAGCCAAGATTTTGCCTTTTAAACTTATCATCTTTATATGAGAAGTTAATAGTCTGCAAGGTAGATAATTTTTCAACTGCGTTCTCAATATGACTATTTATGTTTTTAAGTCTAATATCCGAATTAGCAGTCCAAGATGTAGCACCACTTGACAAATAAACACCACCGCTATAAGATACTGCGTAAAGTTTTTTACCACTAAATTGATTAATAAAAATAGTATCACCTGCTGCAGTTCCTGATAAGAAATCACCTGCTGATGTAGCTACTCCTAAACTACCCCCCATTGAAGGGGAAGCAATAGTATTAGTAAATGTCATCGCAGCAGCACTTCCTGCTATTTTAAACTGATTTGCAGGTGATGTAGAGTAAAATGCCATACCATTTGAACTTCCGCCATCAACATAAAGTTTATATCCTGCATCAGTAGTAGTTCCTATTAATAAATTACCTCCTGTTGTAATAACCATTCTATCTACTCCCGCATTATAATCGTATATTCTAAATCCACTACTATTGTTATTTGCTATTGCAAAAGGAGAAACACCCGATGCACCTTCTAGTCTTATTACTGCTCCGTAAACTGTTAATTTTTCAGTAGGGCTTGTAGTTCCTATACCTACATTGCCTCCACTTGTTATTGTTAATTTTGAATTTGTAGGGTCAGTAGTATTACTTGAACTTACAAGAATTTCAAAATTTCCATTTGCTGTATAATTAGGTGCTATCTGCCAAGACCTTGAATTTGCATTTGAACCACTTGCGGCATTATATAAACTTATTCCTTGATAATCACTTGTTGCACCTTGCGTTCTTATTGCACCTATTGTATTTGATGTATTACCTCTTACAATTAGATTGTCAGAGAATGTAGCTGCTCCTGATGCAGCATTAATAGATA
>Ga0209297_1000261_pt1 | contig 35310 bp, 62 predicted proteins | sample S_130805_MF_Meta_FD_187322 | JGI IMG/M metagenome (GOLD analysis project Ga0209297, IMG submission 187322) | Freshwater microbial communities from Lake Simoncouche, Canada to study carbon cycling - S_130805_MF_MetaG (SPAdes) (version 2) | ecosystem: Environmental > Aquatic > Freshwater > Lake ...
CATACACCTTTTAAAGCCCAAGTTGTTACAGAAGAAGGGTCTGTACCGTTATATACAATAACTTCCCCCATACTGGTTACAAACACAGCATAGTCATCAGCGCCTTGACCTGCATCTAATGTCCAAGTGCCCATTGCTTGTAAATAACCTGAATTACGGGCAATTCCGCCAAAATAAAGGGGTGAAGCTGCGCCACCAATAGAATCTACTGGTAAATACCAGCAAGCTAATGTGTCTTTTTGAGTGAAATACAGGCGGTTTTTAAACAAATTGACATTGACAAATGTATTTGAATTTACGCCAGTAATACCAATAGTGGTATAAGTACCCATTACGCTTGCATTAGCGGCAGGGGCAGTAGCCATTGTGTAAGTAAAGCTACTTACTCCAGTTACTGTAATTACATAAGTGCCGTTATAGTTTGACTCAGTAGCACCAGAAATAGTGACTCGATTACCTGTAATTAAGCCATGTGGCGATGCAGTAGTTAAAGTAGCAGTTAAGTTACCTGCGCCACCTCTTGTAATAGTGCTAATTGTTTGTGCAGTAGTAGTTGTAGCTACATAAAACCATGCGCTACCGTCATAAATCATTACTGGGTCTACGCCATTACAGGCTACTAAAAATTTGCCACCAGTATTGGTAATATTGACTGCTTGCAATTTATCGCTAGAAATACCACTAAATACTTTAACAGCAGGGTTAGCTTTGGTTTCCCAAATATCTGTGCCTGCTGCCCCAAATAGTTTATAACTTGAATTTAGGGTGTAATTCATTAATGTATTAATAGGGGTAGTGGCTTGATTTAAATATGTGCCTACTACAGTTGCATTGCCGCTAGGAACAGTTAATGTTGAATATGTAAATTTTGTAGTGCTAGTAACAGTAATTTTAAATACACCACTATATGCTGCAGGAGTTGTACCTGAAATAGATACATAAGCGCCTGTAACTAAACCGTGTGCTGTAGCGGTAGTTAAAGTGGCTAATGTATCTACAAAAGTAATACTGCTAATGGTTTTAACACCAGTAGAAGTAGTCAAAATAGACGCTACACTATACCCTTTACGCATAGTGACATCAGTAGGCGTAGGAAACCAATTTACTAACTGCACAGCGTCAGTAGGACTCATGTTTGCAAGGGAGTCCCTAGCGTTCCAGCCACCTATAGGCGCTGGCACAGAAGCTGTTTTAGCTGTGTTTTGTTTTGCTCGTTGTAATAGCATTATGAGCCATAGCCTGTGTCAGGAATATTAGCGTAACCAATAAGAACCTTACTTGGGTATGGCGCAAAGCTAAGGTTAGGAGCACCTTTGTCATTAGCTTTAGCAATAGTTAATACACGCTGATAATCTTGAGAAACAACAGTAGTGTCAAAGCCTTTAATGCCCCAATACTTCATTTTGGTAAACAAAACCATTAGGCGGTCATCAAAAACAGTAGTGTCAGAGTCGGCTGTAAAGCTATTCTTTACAGTTCCGTCTGCTGCTCTTGCCCAACCTTTGCTTCTATATTCCCAGCCTAAATACTCATTAGTATTCATTACAGGCCATATTTGGAATTGGTTATCTAATATTCTCCAACGAATTCTAGGCCCTGTTGAAATATAACCAGACTTTAACCATTGCCATTGTTGTGCATCTTCTGGCCCTAACATTTCCCAATGCTTAGATTTATCCCAATGGGTGCGGTCTGTAATGGTTTCAAAGTCGGCAGGAAGGTCATAAGCGGTTTGAGCACATACTACTGACTGAACTCCGTCACCAGTAGCCATTTGGCTCATTACTACTACTTTTGTAGTGTTATTTGCTGACACTACATAGGTGTCTTGAGGGATGTTATAGCCTGTTAATTGCCATTGGCTATTGACACCCGTTAAATCTGTGCCCGCCTCAAAAGTCAAGTTATACGAACCATTGACAGTTGTGGCGTTGGCGGTTAAAGACTTTGTATAGAAGCGGTACTGCACCTGCAATGCTTGCCAATCATACTCTTTAAGAAGGTCATATCCAGCGCCATTCATCAGCGCTAGGATTTGTTGAACATCTTGAGAAGTATTGCCTACAACAAAAGACGGCACAGCTAAGTTAAGCTCTGCTGCTACTTGTTGCACCATTTGGAGCATTGTTTGGGACATATTAAGCCTCGGCTACTTTTGTTTTGCGTGTTTTGGGAGTTTTTTCCGCAACAGCCGCAAGTAGCGCTGACATCTGCTCTTGCATAGCAGCCAGCTTCGCATCTGTTTCTGCCTTGATTTTATCATTTTCTGCCTTTAATGCTTGCAATTCTGCTTCTCTTTGTGCTACTTCGGCAGAATCATTGGCTAAATTCAAAAATGCTTTGGCTTTTATGCGAAAATTATGAGGTGACATTCCTGCAACCATGCCAATTCTTTGAAGTTGTTGGTCAGAACAGTCTGCAATAGACTCTACTGTGTGGAATTTAAGTCCACGCAATTCATCGGCTTGGCTACGAGTAATTTGAGGCCATTGGTCTAAAGGTGTGCCAATAATATCCTCATGGTTTGCTACTTGATTTTGATAATGCGCCCATTGACGAGGAAAACGCTGTTTATGGGATTCTTGGGCGTAAGTGTCAATTTCTGTCAAATTATCGCCAGGAATCATAATTCTTACGAAATCAAATTCTTTAAAAATTGGTCTACCAGCTTCGTTTGAAGCATCTTCTTGCTTAACACTTTTTTTATAGAATTGGACTGCTAGTCGTGCATCTGCACCTTGTGTATCGCTATCAATAGCCATTTAAATCTCCTAAGTGGTTAGGGTTATTAAAAAAGAAAAGGGACTCCCCTTGTGAGGGAATCCCAGTTTTTACTACATCTTCAATTTTTTAGACTGAAGCCTTGCTAAACCAACCATAATCGCCAGAAGCCATTGTGGTTGTTGGAGCTAAGTAAGTACCAGCAGAAGCAGTAGCAACGAAAGTAGATGCGTTGATAGAGCAAGTAGCTGTGTTAGCTGTAATAGCCTCACCAGCAACTGCCCATACATAACGCTTACCATCAGAAGCAAAAGTTTCTGCGCCCAAAGGGCCAAAGTTAGGTACTGTGCCACCGTTTAATGCTTGTTCAGCAACGGTTTGGATGTCTACGAGGTCTACACCTGCGATAGGGAGAACGGTATATGCCATGATAATTTTCCTTTATATTCTATGGATTAAGTTGTCAATAAGCCTTGTAGGAAGCTGTTTGAAGTTGTCAAGTTACCTGCCCAACCATACAACTTCACAATAGCGTCTTGGTTAATAGACTGACGCTCACCACCGATAGGTACAAAGTTACGCTCTTTGTGTGGGCGTAGGAAAATGTAGTTGGTGTTCAACATATACATATATGTAGCTGTTTCTTGTGAACCATAACCACCACCCAATACCACATCAGCAGATGTACCGCCACCGTAGAACTTTAATGAAGCAAAACCAGCAGCGCCAGATTCTTCAGCAGCAATACGCTGAATAGCTTGCAATGCGCCTACATAGTAAGAATACATTGTGTTACCAGCAACAATCAAGTCAGCTTTGTCTGTGCCACGAATCTGTTTGATAGCAGCGTCAGTCATTTTTGACAAAATGTTTACAGATGTAGCACCTGTAGTGATTTGGTTACGCCAGAAAGTCCAAGTAGCACGGTTAATACCACCGTAAGTACCAGAAGTAGGTGTAACTGCAACAGCAGCGCCCAAACCATCTAAGTTCTTACCACCGTTACCAGTACCATCACCGTACAAGTCACCAGAAATGCGGTTAAGCAAACGAGCTTCAGAAACTTGCATACGACCATCTAACAAGTCAATGATTGCTTCTTTGCTTGAGTTTTGGAGCATCTCTAAACCAGACATAGTTACTGAGTCTGCATACTGAGAAATTTTGTATTGTGCAGCAGAGATAGGGCTATCTGGTGCAATGTTCAATACTTCGTAACCGCTATATGAATTAGCGTTGTTAGTTGCGCTGTCGTCATACATAATCTCTTCCAAGATTACATTACCGCCTGAGAATGGGCGTACATTGCCCTTCTGTTGGAGGCGCTGAAGAATTGCGTTGTTTTGTGTTAAGTTGTCAGCCAATTCACCGCTACGACTTTGAATAGTGGTAGCGATAATATCGGTAATTGCGCTATTTGCGAATGCCATGATATTTCCTTTAAAAAATGTTTAGTTAAACCCTGCGGCTTAATGCTTCACCCATTTGTTCAGCAATAATAGACCGCCTATCCTTTTTATCGCCAGGTTCAGACACCCTTCCGCTAGGAGTAACGGATTTCGGACTTACTGCTGCCGCCTTCGCCTTCGCTACTTGTTGTGCTTTGACTGCGGACTGTTTAGCGTCTTTCAGGAGTCTATCCTGTTCTAACGCCCAAACATCATCATTCATACGCACAGCTTTCTTGTAGGCTGTTTCGAGGTCTTGGGCCTTTCCTAACTCAAGTAATTGAGCCATTTCTTCCCTTACCACATCAAAGTGAGGGTAATTAGCCGTATCACTTTGGTACTTCTGTATTTCATTCATTAAGCGTTGGTTTTCCTCTTGGGCAAACCGACCTTTAATGCTTGAAACTTCTTGATTAACCATATTTAACTGGTTCATCAGTTGTTGCGTATAAGAATCAACTTGTGGTTGCACAAATTGACCTTCATTATTTAATTGTATACCATAATCTTGTGCAAGTCGTTGAAACACTTGCATTTTCTGTGCTGGGTCAGATTTTGACAAAATCATGTGCGCTCTACCAAGATTATTAATCCATGCGGCAGGACTAATTCCTTGTTGAGCAAATTCTTGTTGAAATGGTGCAATAGCGTTTTCTAGCTCTCTAGCCCTATCAGCTTCAGCTTTATAGGTGCTTACACCCTTCTTATATTCTGATTCTCTTTGGTTGGCATATTCGGCAAACTTAGTAAAATCTTCTTTACTAATCTGCTCACCTTTTTCCATTTTGTCCCAAATCTGGACATATTCCTTTTTCCAAGTGGAAGGGCGAGTTACAGGCTTTGCTTCTTCTGCTGCCTCCTGCGCCTCTTCATGCGTGACCTCAGGTTCATCAACCGAAACACTTTCGGTAGGTTCTTGACTATCTGCCTCGCTAGTTTCCTCTTCAACGGACTCCTCGGCATTATCTTCGCTGCGAATCTCCTCTGTTTCCACGGGTTCTGGCTCATTTTCAGCTTGCTCCATTGCTTGTTCTAGTAACGCTCTGCGGTCTAATTGCTCTTCCATGTTTTTTCCTATCTATAGTTAAGTTTTGCATAAGCCAATTCTGCAATTTGACGCTTTCTTGCTTCTTGGGATTTTTGGCTGATTTCTGCGGGTTTATGTTGCATTGGTACATCGTTGCCTAATTCAATCATTTTGTGTTGTTTTAGGTGGCTTCTATGGTGGCTACGGCTTTTAATCCATGTGCCATCTACCTGGCTTATATAACCCTCAATATCAGACATGACCATAGGCGCTTCTTTTGACTTCATGGCAACTTTATCTTGCCAAGATGCTTTAGCAGCTTCTTCGCCAATAGTCGGTGTCCACCATTCAAGAAAAAACTCTTCATCAGTCTTTTGGACTTCTATATGGTTGCCTTCGCTGTATCCACATTTAGGGCATAACATTACATTCTCCTTATCAAATCAGGTATTTTGTGCATTTCATCTTCTTCTACAGTTACTACAGAGTCATACCAAGTGCCGTGTTTCCAGCGCCAGCATTTAAACTCTTTTCTAGGCATGATGCAGACTGTTTTAACACCCAAAGCACCTGCCACATGGGCTATGCCTGTATCTACTGTTACCAAGCCTTTAAGAGCTTTTAAATGGCTTGCAGTCTTAGCCCAATCTGTTTTCCATCCATCATCAGGAAGTGGTGACCAAAATCTATCTTCTTCTGGGTTAAATGAATAAGCATCATCGCCAATAATTTCAAACATCGTTTCTGGGCGAATGGTGCGGACATAATGCAAAAGACCTTTAGAAGTAGACCAATTAATGCCTATTTTTTTAGGAATATTGCTTGCAATAGCGTCTAAATAACCTTCTGAACCGACTATTTTGCTTGTAGATAAAGGAAATAATGCTTTTGCATACGCTGGCGCAAGACTAATGTAATAAGGTAGCGAAATAATCCCCAACCAGTAGTCAGATTCAACTCCAGCGCCCTCTTCGGTCATATTGGTAAAGGTGTCAATACAATCCATTTGACCTAATAATCTATGCAATGAACCATGTTGCATTAAAACAACACTTTTAGCGCCCATGACCTTTAAAAAAGGCAAAAAACGAGCATATTGCACAATATCGCCAAAACCTTGCTCTGCAACAATAGTAATGGTTTTCCCTAATAGGCTTTCACCACGCCATACAGGCATTTTTAATGGTTTTGCATAGCCTTGTAATTGGTTAGCCATGACATCTGGATGCCAACGATATTCAAATAACCTAAAACCAGCTTCTAAACGACCTGCGTGTAGGTGTTCGTAGGCTTCTTTGTATTTTGCGTGTGGGTTTACAGGATTAGTGCTAATAGGGCCTCTTCATCGTCTAATTCTGCTTGCCGTTTTGCTTCTAAGATTGCTAACTCTTGCTCTAAGCGGAGTTTTGCACTTCTCATTGCTACTGCGGTTTGCAGGTCTTGTTGCTGTTTAACAAGATTAGCGATGTATCGGTCAATGTTTGCTAGGTTTGACGGTATATCAACGCTAACTTCTTGATTGGATTGTAATTCTTTTTGTTTGCGTTTGCTGACTTTTGGTGGGTCAATCAAATCAGCAATAGTTTGCTTACGATTTTCTGCGTCAGTTTTTAACGCTTCAATGCGCTTTTCTTCTGCCTGGCGCAGTTTCTTTTGAATACCTTTGTAACGCTTTAGCTCTTCCCTTGTCCAAGGTGCATCATCCCCACCAAACTTTGTAGGTTCAACAGGGGTAATGACAATTTGAAATGCGTCATTTTGAAACGCAGTAGGCTGAAAAGCAGTTTGAAACATTAGAATGTGCCGCCAGACACCCCTACATAAGCGGTAGCTGTAACAGTAGTAAATGCGCCTGTATTGGCAGTTGTAGCGCCTACAGTACCATTAATATTAATGCTTGCAGTACCTGTAAGGTTAGTTACTGTTCCGCTAGACGGAGTACCTAAAGCGCCACCATTGACTACAAATGCGCCAGCAGTACCAGTATTAATTCCTAAAGCAGTAACAACGCCTGTGCCTGTTGTAGTTGTAGAAGGGGCTACACCAGCACCACCACCAATAACTAAAGCATTAGCAGCAAGGGCGGCAGAAGTAGCCCAAGTTGTTGCGCTTGAAAAGTAAGGAATACCGCCTGAAGTACCAGCTACAGTTAAAGCTAAAGTGCCTGAAGTAGTAATAGGCGAACCAGCTACAGAAATTAAACCACCTGTAAATGATTGGGCTACGCTAGTTACTGACCCGCTACCTTTACCATTAAAAGTATTCCAATCGGTAGATGTTAAATAGCCATTTGTTGTTGTATTGGCAGCAGCCATGCTAATAGCTGGGGTTGCGCCACCACTACTTACTACTGGTGCTGTGCCTGTAACGCTAGTAACTGTACCTACATTAATTGAGCCACCAAGACTTGTGCTTGTACCATTAATAGTAATGGCTGAATTTGTAAGGCTTGCATTGCCAATATTGTTTAAAGTATTAGTAGAGCCTGAAATAGACTTATTGGTAAGGGTATCTGTTGTTGCTTTGCCAACCAAGGTGTCTGTAGCATCAGGTAATGTCAAAGTCCTGTCTACGGTTTGACTTGTTGAAAGCATGGTTCTAGTGTTAGTAGTACCGCCATCAGGGTTAAACATAAACCGTTTAGTGCTATCTACACCGCCTTGAACATTGATATAACCACTAGCACCTTTAGGGGATAAATGAATACCAATGCTTGTATCTGTACCTGTTGCATATATATGAACAGGATTGCCAGTTGCAGCGTTTTCTATAGTGACTTGATTAACTGCGCTTGCAATAGTTGAAAACTTTAATTCAGCGTTTCCATTGGCATCGTTAATTTGTGCTATTACTGGGGTAACAATAGTAGGGCTGCCACTCAATACTACATTTGTAGTACCTGTAGAGGTTGTTACTCCCGTACCACCATTTAGCACGGGCAAAGCAGTCCCCGAATAAGTAATGGCTAAAGTGCCACTTGTAGTAATTGGGCTACCAGCAATAGAAAAAACAGAAGGTACTGTTGCTGCAACGCTAGTTACTGAACCGCTACCTTTGTTATTAAATGTAGTCCAATCCGTAGAAGTTAAATAACCACTTACAGAAGTAGTTGCCGCTGGCATAGATATAGCAGGAGTATTGCCACCGCTACTTACTACTGGACTTGTTCCTGTAACGCTAGTGACAGTACCACCGCTAGATGGGCTAGTGTTGGTAATGGTAAAATTAGGGTAAGTACCGCTAGTGCTAATACCTGTGCCAGCAGTTAAAACTACTGTTTGGTCAGGTGCAGTATTGGTAATATTTAATGTACCGCTAGTTGTAATCGGACTGCCAGTTACGCTAATTCCTGTACCTGCGGTTGCCGCTACGCTAGTAACTGTTCCCAATGGGTTTGTAGCCCAAGAAGTGTCTGTTCCGTCAGTAGTTAAGTATTTACCGCTATTACCAGTTTGGCTTGGGGCAAGGGCATTAAATCCACCATTAGCAGTAGATGCACCAGTTCCACCATTAGCTACAGGTATAGTTCCTGTTAATACATGGTCATCATTCCAATCACTAGGGCGTACTACCGATGTGTCTGTGCCGTCAGGTATTGTTGAAACCTTACTGTGCTTGACTGTAATAGCCATTATTGGACTCCGATGATTTTGCCGTCAGCACCTCTAACTACAGTCTTAGGCCTACTATGTTGAGCATTAATTGTGTCTACAAGTGCTGAAATTGCTTGTGCCATTTGTTGATTTCCTTGACCAATAGCGTTGGCAATAGGTTGCATTGGGTGTTCCATAGCGTGAGCCATTGATTCTTCGCTCATGTAGGCTTGCTCGCCATCAGATTCGCCAGCAGAAATACGAGCAGTTTCAATTTTTGTGCCATTGTTGATATGAGCAAGCAGAACTTGGGTGTTTCGCTCAGTCATCATCTTCATTTGGGCTACACGAGCTTGCATATCCATGTCAGCTTGATTTCTTTGGGCTTCTAATTGGAATTTAAGTTGATTTTCTTGCGCTTGGTACTCTTGTTTGGCTTTTTCTAACTCCATTTGACCTTGCAGTTTAGCTTGCTCTAATTGAGCAGTCATTTGAAGCTGTTGCATCTTACCTTGTGCATCCATCTGCGCTTTTTGAATCTCAACAGGAAGTGGTTTAGGCTGACCCTTAGTAGCTTCGTACTGTTTTTTCATATCATCAGCAGTTTGGTCAATAATTCCCTCTAATTGCTTACCAGCTTTGAATGCAGTTACACCAAATTTAAGCATTTCTAGAAGCATAGGGGTCATTTCTGGTGCAGCTTGAGCAGTTGGCAACGCCATAGAAATAAATTGACCAACGGCTGCTAAAAATGCGGTTCTATCGGCTTTTTCTTGCTGCTCATCTTGGTAAATCATTGAGTCAGAGGTGACTTCAATGCGGAAATTCTTAGCTGCTTCGTTTCTAAGTAGTTCTAAAGCCTGCGGAATGAGCTGTTTGTCTTGGTCGGACAGTTGCATTGCGCCAGAAATCTTAATTAGCGTGTCATCAGTAAAATGATTGCAAATAATCTGCGCTTTAATGGTTAAAAGCGAGGTAGCAAAGTCTACGACTGCGTGTTGTTGTGTCTTTAAGCGACCAGCAGCGTTGTTTGACTTGATGATTTGTGCGCCAAGGGTTTCGCTTGGGTCAGTTTGACCACGCTGAATATCAGCAATACCCATCAATTCATAGATTTGACCCTTAACTTGCTCCATTGCTTGATAGCAAGACATCAATGCGCTTGCAAATGGGGCTAAATCTACAAGGTCAATAGCACCTTTCATGCCTTGTTTTTCGGCAAATGCCATCCAGTTGTGAACTGGAATCATGGTGTTGTTTTCGCCTTCGGAGAACAAGCGCTGTAGTTCAGAGGCTGAGGCATCGTAAACGCCTCTGACCTTCAAAGCGTTAATCAGTCCGTCAATTCTGTCGCACAGAACATCTAATTCTCTTGCCTGGTCTTGGTAAATAACAAAATCAGGAATAGGCTCCAAAGAATCGGTTGTCAGAGTTGCATATAAAGGTTTTGGACAAGGCCAAAAGTTCTCTAATTGCAAGGGGTCATCACGCTCATCAAGGATTTTGCCCATTGATTTGCTAATCCACAGAACTTTGCCTGTTTCTTTATCCCAAATCTCGTATATCAGCGCCTCATATACTCCGTCATCGGATTTGTAGGATTGTTTAAGGTCGTCAGGCTTGGTGTCTAAAGGTATCTTGTAGCCTAATTCTTCGCCAAAACGCTCAACAAGAGCAGGGCGGCTCATATAGACTTTGCGCCAAACTGCGGTTACTTCTTCCCAAGTTCTTCCGACTGTGTGTCCAAAGTCTTTCCAATGAACATAGTCTACAGGGCAACACTCGTACTCAATGCGCTCTTGGTTTTCTATTTCTTTTGCGGACTCGGTTTCAGCTTCGTCACTATCTTCGGTTACTTGGTAGCCATCGTCAGGATTCGGCTCATTTTCTGAGTCGCTTCCAACAATATGCGGCTCATAACGAACCCAAGCTACACCACGACCACCAAGGAGGCGGTCAAGAACTGCGTTATTCATAGCGGACTTATAGTCGCCATAATGTTCTAATTCAAACTCTAATGCTCTTTCCAACATTAAAGAGGCTACTCTACCTATGGGGTCATTGTCCCGAAATCTACGGCTAACATCAGGTCTAGGAAGTCTTGCAAAGATAGCTGGCTGAATAGTCTGAACATTGCTCCAGAGGATGTTAAATCTAGCATTAGGGTTTCTGTCGTAGCGGCTATCATCTTTGTATTTTTTTACTATGCGGTCTACTCTGGCTTCCCAACGCTTATATGAGCGTTCATAGCCCATAATTGTTTTATACCAATCTTCGTAGGTGTGGTTTACAGTAGCTTTATCGTTTGCCATAGAGTTGCCTTAATGTTTGAATATTTGGCGAAATGTTTGCTTATTTTACCTTTTTTATATTCTATTGTTTGTTTTTACTTTGGTTTCTTTCCATAGCTCGTTAAGAGATACTTCAGTTTGCCCGACAAATACCCCCCGTATAGGCGCCTCAGGGTCTACTATTTTCGCCTCGTCTTTCCAAGTCAGCGCTAAATAACGAAAAGCATCAGCACCATGAGAAGTCCAATCATGGCGAGGCTTATCTCTGAATACCTTTTTATCTTCATCATATTCCCTTTGATATTGGCGCAGACACTCTATGCCATCTGTGCATTTGTGGTCAAACCATGTTCTCGTTAGGGCGAGGCGGCTTGCCTGTATTCCGTCTTGCAATTTTAAATTAGGGGCAATTTTTATGCTTTTAAGGGGTATCTTGTCACCTAGTTGTTCGATTACGCTGCGGTTAGATGAGAGCGTCTTAGCCCTAGCGTCATGAGGCAGCCAATGTGTTCCATACACATAACCCCTTTCTTTCTCTCTGCTTTGTATAACCCCTGCATAAAAAGCCACAGGCTGCCCATTAGAGGAGTGATAGTCTAAACACCTAATCTCCCCATGCACTACTTGAAAGAACCAGATAGCGGTGTCGTCAGAGTAGCCTAAATCCCAAGCAGTATGGACAGGGAATAGAGGCTCATATTCAATCTCCGTAATCCTACCCCCATCCGTCAAAGCTCGCATCTCCTTGCCAAAGTAAGCCCCAAGAATTGCAGATTCAAAGTCGCATTCAAATTCTTGAAGGTATTGGTCTTGGGTCATAGTCTTAGCTGCGTCATCTAGCTCGGACTGCTCAAGTAGCCCCGTCTGACTAGCCCGCAATACTTTGACATACCAATCTTTATCTTGGGTAGCGTTGTTGTAGACCTCCCAAAAGGCATTGTGACCTTTAGGAGTGCCGATAAAGGTAGCCCACCCCTTGCGGTCTGCAAGTAAAGGGCGGATGACTGCACCGAAGATACTAGGCTTCATGTCGGCATACTCGTCTAAGACTACTCCGTCAAGGTATAGACCTCGAAGGGTGTCAGGATTGTCAGCACCAAAGAGCCTTATCCTAGCCCCATTGACTAGCTCTACCCATAGCTCCGACTGGTTAGCTTTAGCCAATACAGGCTGAGAGTATTTTAAAAGGTAATCAAAGGCTATGGACTTGCTTTGGGATAGATAGGGTGCGACATAAGCATAGCGCCCCTGCTCCTTGTCATCCATGAGAGCCCTATATATCAGGTCATTGATACACAGGACAGTCTTACCACACCTCCGATGAGCTACTATTACGCTCCATCTCTCCTGTCTATCGTGGAAGTCTTCGAATACCTGGCGAGGGCAATAGTCTAGCTCTACCTCTAAGACTCTTTCAGTCATTCAGGTCTTTTCCAAGATATGACCATGCGTTGAGGGGCTTGCTCATCTCCAACAACTTCCTGCCTTGCTAGCTTGGGTAAGTGATACTCCATCACAGCCTGCAACATGAGAAAAGCCTTTTCAGGGTTAGGCTGCACAAGCCATATTGTGTTTCCCTCTTTGTCATATTTGATACATCCCTCTTTGTCTGTCTTTGGGATGCCATGCGCTACATCTTCGAGCCATTGTTGCATTCGAGGGCTATTCTTATCAACAAACTTAGCGATGGCCTCTCTCGCTATGTTGGTTACTTTATTGGGTGTTCCTGGCGGTCTACCTTTACCAGCATTAGTTAAACCAGGTGGAATCTTTTTAACTGTCGAGCCATCTTCATTGATGGTCAGATTGTCATAGCTTTTAGTTATAGCTTTGGAGTTTTCCATAGTCTTTCTGTATAAAACAGTAGTCAATAAATCTAAGTGATTGAATTTATTAGACGCAATATAACATAAAACCATAGTTATGCTCTAAAAACAACACAATCAATAATATTTAGTTATATAAGGGTTTGTCCTATATACAAACTGTAACCAATCGCTACAATTCAGTTATGCAGTATGTTTAACAGTAGTAATTTAAAGGGGAATCACAATGGAAATCAGTCAAAACTTATGTAGCAATGCAATCCGTAAAGGTGCTTTACTTATTACTAAGGCAGATGACTTAGGAATGAGATTAGATGGCTATGGTGAATTGGGTGAGAACTCAAGCAATGGCAATGTTTATCTATGGTTAGAAGATTACAACTTCACTCTGTATATAGACTTAGGCTCTGATGACATCAAAGCATTATGGTCTAGTCCTGTAGATGATAGAGAAGATATTGTTAGCGTAGAAGATATGTCTTACCTTGATATAGAACAATGGTCTTTTGACTTAGACAATCAAGTAGAGGTTTAATCATGATAAAGATTAAAAATTGGCAGTTGGCGGGGTTGTTGGTCATTCTTTTCTTTGCGGGGCAAGTTGTTTGGTATCTGACTTCCAAAGGAATTATCTAATTTAACGCAGTTTAAGGGCTATTTCAGCCCATTTCATAAAGGGGAAATACTATGTTATATCGTGTAATCGCAAAGCGTACAAGCTACGAATATATCAATATCGAGGCAGATAGTCAGTCAGATGCTATTGGATTGGTTACTATGTCAGACCAAGAGTTTGAATGGGATGATTTGCCAGAGCTTGAGTGGGATATTGATAGCGTGGAGGAGGTTTAATCATGAACGGATTTGGCAATAGCAGCGTAGCCACTCAATATATCTATGAGCGTGTGCATGGCATCCTAGATGGCAGCAAAAAAGATATGACTTTTGAGCTTTCCAGGTTATTAGATGAGCTTGCACACAATTACAAAGTGGACACCGGCAAACTAATTGGTGGTGATTTAAGCGCCATTTATATGCAATCTTTAATTAAAGGGGAATAAGCATGGGTTCATGGGTAATCGTGGAAAAGTCCACAGGTAAAGCAATTTATGAAACTTGGAACTATGAACTGGCTAAGTGTTTTAACACTCAGAAAAATGACATAATGCCTGTTTTAGAGTATCTACAAACTTTCAATAAGGGGATTAAAAATGACTAAGAAACTACCAGCTAAGAAAGTAACACCAGCCGAGCAAATAGCAAGGTTGGAAATGAATAACGCTATCCTAGAATCAGCTCTGTATATGGCCTATGACGACTATGACGAAATGTTTGCCGTTTTACGCTATATCTTAGACGATGTAGACAAGCCTGATTTTAGTAAGTATCAGGTCAGAGGCGCTCTCAAAGCTCTTCGGACTTTAATGATAAGTAACCAAAGCATGATGATGGATAGCGCAGGGCTAGACTATTAAGCGTTTATAAACAATGAGGGGGGTTCGCTCCCCTCTTTTTTTGCGGGGCAATTATGGAATATAACCTCTTCCAATGGAGAAGGGCGCTAGGACTCACCCAAGAGGGCGCAGCAAGGCTTTTAGGGGTGCATAGGGTTACCTATACCAGATGGGAAACAGGGGCGCAGAAACCCCCTAATCATATTGGGATGGCTTGCTTATCTCTTAAACAAATGATGGAAAAACGACCCTGATTGGAAAACGCTAGGAATTCCGATTTTTAATTTGGCGATTTTTTTGACCCTAATTTCAAAATGGTCGGCATTCCGATTTTAAAAACCACCTTGAAATGGTTCAGGCGTTTGAATTTCGCCTTTTTTCATTCTTTCTGCAAAATTTTGCATACGCTCTGATTGGTCTTTCCATGCGCCTGTGCCTGTTTCTACTAAACCGCTACCAGGTGTATGAGCATAATCACTCATCCATTGAGCATCACTAGGGTCAATCATTCCTTCTTTTACCTTTTTTTGTACGCTAGGGTGCAATCTTTCAAAAATTACTCCTTCAGGCATTTGAGGAATTTTTTGCATTTCTTTGGCAATAATTTCTTTTCTAGTTAAAGCTATTGGGGCAAGTGCCATAGCACCAATGCCTACAGCTTCGCCAATATTTTTACCTTTGGCATAATTTTCATAATTAGGGTCTGTAATAGGATTCTTGGGCTGCATAGAGTCCATGCCTGTAGCACCTTCTAAGAATCCTGTAGCATATCCAGCTTGTCTTGGCTTATTTAGCCCTACTTGCATCTGTGGATAACCTGTATAAGCCTGTTGTCCGTCATTTAAGCGGAGAAATTCAGCTAATTTGTCTGTCCACGCCATAATTAACCAACGATGTCAGGGTCGTGGTATTTGTTCATGGCCTTAGATAATGCTTCCTTGCGTTTCATACGCTCATTAGCTTTCTTGTTCAGAATACCGCTATCGTCTAGTTCCAATGGAGGGTTATGCTCTTGGCGTTTTTTCTGTTGTTTTTCTAGCGTAGACTCTTTATGAGGTCTAAGCATTGCATCTTCTGGCGGGTAGCTTCTTGTCATATGTTTCATTACATATCCTTCATTTTTGAGGCAATCATTTCTTTTCTTGTGGGTTTTGCTGTCTTTGCGGATTCTTTAAAGTCTTTAGCTGTTGGCGCACCTTTACTGCCAGGTTTACGCATCTTTTCGCCAGAACCATGAGCAATACGCTCTTGTTTTGCATGAACATTATAATAAAGACCCTGTTTAGCCACAATGCCACCTCGCTCTAGCTGCTTTTCCTCGTTCCCCTGTCCAGCCTTTTGACCTGGCACAGAAACTATCATGTCTTGGGCCTGATGCTTGGGGTGCTTGTAAATTACTTCCGTTCTTTGCGTTATATGCTGCTCTGCCTTTTGCCGTCATTCCAGCGCCTTGTTCGGTAGGTAAATAATTCTTACCTTTGCCAACTGTGGTCTTTGGAATGGGTTTATCGTGCTTTTCTACTGCGGCACGAATGGCATCTCTGCGGCTCATTATTGGGCAATGTATTTAGCGTAAGACTCTTCTAATTTAGCTTTGCGCTTACCTTTAGCGTGGGTGCGCTCTTCTGAAAGGGCAATGGCCAAGGCTTGTTTCTTTGGCTTTCCTGCGGCAACCTCTGTTTTGTAGTTCTTGCCGACTGATTGAGCCGAGCCTGATTTGTCCATTGGCATGATAAATCCTTACTTGAGGTATTTGAGTTTGTAAATGGTAGAGTCAATTAATTGCTGGATTTCAGCAACAATATTAACCAATTCTTGTTTTTGCGGCAAATCTGTATTGGCTTCGGCTACAAAATTCTTTAATGATTCCAAGTATTTAAGTGGTTCTTTTGGCTGATGGTATACGCTTGGAAACTCTTTGACTTGCTCATAGCAACCCATATAGGCTTCTACATAACTATCTACCAGGTCTACTATCTCATCATAGTATTTGCCCAAAGCCTTATGCTGTGAGTAAGAATTTGTTGCCCAATGAAAGAAATGAGTATTAGTAGCGCTATGCAATAAAGTAGCGGCAAACATTGCGACATTTTGAGTTTCTTGCATAGGACACCTTTAAAGTTCATATAATTTTAGCACTTCTATTGCATTTTGCACCGAATTTACCCTATGTAAAGGGCCACCCCTCCAATTAGCAAACAGGGTGATTTGTTGAGGAGTTAGCTTTTTATCTTCTCCATCCTTAACTTCTATTAAAATAGTTTGTTCTTCGTAGCAAACCATTAAGTCTGGGATTCCTCCACCGACTGTATGTAAAAGGAAAACATCAGCACCATAATCTCGTAGTGCTTTTACAACATCCTTTTGATTTTTATCAACTTTTTTAATATAAGACATAATAATATGTTAGTGTTCTATAACTTATAGTATAAGGGGAATTCAATGGGTGGTTATTATTTAACGGATGAGCAGTTTATAGCCGAGTGGAATAAGATTGGTTCGCCACTTACTTTTGCGAAAATTCACGCTATGTCTGAGAGGGCTGTATATAACCGCAGGCGCTCTATTGAAACCAGGCTTAAAACAAACCTACCTAGCTTTAATGACCAACGAGTAAACGACTTTAAAAAGACAGAACAGACTGTCGGCAATACTCGCAGAGGCATGGATATTGAAAAAGGGCGAGTGATTGTCTTTTCTGATGCTCACTTTTGGCCTGACCAAACCACTACCGCATTTAAAGCATTGCTAGAAATGATTAAGGAATACAAGCCTACCGCCATTGTTTGTAATGGTGATGCGCTTGATGGTGCTTCGATTAGTCGCTTTCCTAGAGGTGATTGGGAAAAGATACCATCCGTTAAAGAAGAATTAGATGCTTGTCAATATTTTTTGGGCGAAATTGAAGCCGTAGCCAAGGGCGCTAAAATGTTTTGGCCTTTAGGTAATCACGATGCCAGGCTTGAAATGCGTATCATAGAGAACCTTCCAGCCTTTGAAGGTGTCAGAGGCACAACTCTTAAAGAATACTTCCCTGCGTGGCTGCCTTGCTGGTCATTTTGGGTGAATGAAGATACTTGCATTAAACACCGATGGAAGGGTGGTTTTAGTGCTGGTCGTTCCAATGCCCTTAATTCTGGTGTTTCTATGATTACAGGGCACACACATCACTTAAGTGTTATGCCTGTCAATGACTACAATGGTGTGCGTTGGGGGGTTCAGACAGGAACACTAGCCGAACCTAACGGACAACAATTCGCCTACACAGAGGACACGCCTAAAGATTGGAATAGTGGCTTTGTAATGCTTTCGTTTGAGCGCTCAAAACTATTGCAGCCTGAAATGATTAGAGTATGGGGCGAAGATGAAATAGAGTTTCGTGGAAAAATTCATGCGGTATGAAATTATCAGAGCCTATTCTTCGTAATTTATATTCTGCAATTTATTGCATGAAACCTTTTGACAGGTGGAATATGCCGTTGCCAGAAGAAGTATTGTTTATTGTGGATAAAGACCCAAATACAATGGGGACTTATTTATACGATACAGGCGAGGATTACGAGCATACCATTACCATTTCTTCTGCTCGATGTAGTCACCTAGATACTGTGATTCGTGTTTTATGCCACGAATGTATCCACATGAGCCGTCACAAAACAAACAAGTGGACACACCACGATAAGGAGTTTCGTAATAGAGCGCACCGAATCTCGTCTGAATTGGGTTTTGACCCTCTTGAGCTTTAGCTGCTAGTAGGTCTTCCGTAGTGAATGTCGTCATTCGCCATCTCCTTTTCCAAGTTTTTGATTGACTCGCTCCAGCAACTCCTCTTCGGTAATGCCCCATTTATTTGCAAAACCTTTGTGACCCAATCCGTGAACACCAAAGTTTCCACGATGGTGTTCTGGGCAAAGTGGGATGACAGGGGATGCAGACCGAACATTTCCATGCCTGCGGATGTGATGGAGTTCTGACGGAGTGCCTTCAAACCCAAGGAGTTCGGAACATAAAATACATCCGAGTTCTGCAATCTTATTGAGAGCGTTCTTTTCATTTTTTGTCGCCATCAGCTAATTCGTACCATAATTTATAAAACTCTTTAAATGAACCAAAACCTTTGCCAGACATAAATGCTTTGCCGTCTATGGTGTATTGCCAAAACTCTTGGATGTTTGTGCCGTTGTCTGTATCTCCAATGATAACAACAACCATAAACTTAGGGGTGGCTGCTAATGCTTTTAATAAACGCTTTTGGCCTTCGCTAACCTTTTCGCCAGGGCGCTTCCATTCCATAATAAGAAAGTTACCATTGCGCTCCACTATTCCGTCTACATTGCTTGGAATGAACGCAGGATTTGCGGTGATTAGCCCTTTAAACTCCGCATAATCTGTATGAGTGGCAAACATATTGCGCATTAACTTAACCATTGTTTCCTAACTTGGTCATAAGTAGCAAACTCTAGCTTAATGGTTTCTTCTGCTAAATCATGGGCTATTTTGGTAGCTTTTTCATATTGGTTTTTAAGTGTAGCTGTGTGGTAGCACTTTAATAACTTTTGTATACGCAAATAGTTTTCAGAGTAATCGGTCATAGGTTTGAAACCAACATCTTCATAACCTGGGTGATATGGGGCTTCTTCTACTAATTTATTGGTCATTTGGTCATCCGTTCAATGTTTCTGTTACTTGCTTCTGTTGTGCGCCATGCCTCAAATCTCATCTTAGCTGCTTCTAATTGCCAGCGTAGAGCCTCTGCTTCTTCTGTGGCTACTCCAATGGCTTTGCATAGGTCTTGGTATTCTTGGCTTGCATAGGCTTCCATTTCTTTTGCGGCAATGCTGTTACCTTCTGCTTTGGAAGCCTTAATTGCTTTAAGAGAATGTCTAAAATTTTCCAGCTCTGCGAGTCTGCCTTTTGCAGCAGCATAATCTGGCGCTTTCTTGAAAATGAAGTCAATCGCATCATTAGGGTCTTTCATTTTAAGTTCATCCATAAGCCGACTTGTGCGGCAGCATAACCTAACCATATAAAAGCGTTAGATGTTGAGCCTTTAAAGTATTGCGCTAGACCTACGACTAAATACCCAAGCCCTGTTGCTGCGACAATGTATTTTTCAATATCCATTTTCCCCATTCTCCCCTGTTTCCTAATGCGTATTGTTCTTGATAATCCGCAAAATATTGATGTAAAACTTCTTTACCAATGATGTATTCCCTAAACCACTTCAAACCTTTTTTGTGTCGTAAATAACACAAATACCTTACACCACACTCATGCCTAGCTTGTTCATACATTTTCTTTTAAGACTGTCGTAAGAGTCGTATCCAGTACCCAAGACTCCAAGCTCTCTTGCTTTGGCCTCAATACCTTCATTACTGAACATCCACTTTTTGTCAATCTTTTCTTTCTTAGGTTCAATTACTAATTCATCTTCATAGCGTTCACCATTTAACCAAGTGGCGGCATGAGGTATAAATTCTAACTCGGTTTCTTTTGCTGCCCAGTATTGGCAATGTGTGTCAATAGCTTTTGCAGCCATAAGTTGTTGCTCTGCGGACAATTTTGCCCATGCTTTTCTTGCAGTTGCTTTAGCAATTTTTCGTGGATATAAAGACCAGAATTCATCAAACATTCCTATGATACCTATTTAAAGGGTTAGCCAACATTGATTTTAAAAGTTCATCAACAGTAGAGAACCATTGAATTTCTTTCATGCCATCATGCGTATAAATTGTAAAACTCATTGTAAAACACGAGGACTGCTAGGTGTTGGTGGGTTAGGCGGTACTGTGTAGCCTGGATTACCAACAACGCTTTGTGTATAACCATTTGGTGTCGTGATTACGACTTGGTTAGGATACATTGTAGCAGTCTGAGTTGTGATGCCCATTGGGTTTACAAACTGTGCGGTGTTGCCGTTTATTTGCACAGTCCCCATGCTATAACCACGACTATCGTTTAGCTGAATTGTTTGAGCTTCTGCTATTCCAAAACCTAGCATTGCGCCAAGTAATCCGCCTAATAAACAAGCACCTATAAAATCTTTCATAAATCCCCCTTAGTTAAAAACCATAGGATATTAAGATTAGGTTTTAAAGTCTATTAGTATTTATACTTAGTTGTTAAAAAACCACTTCCAAGAGGCTTGAGCGAACCTAGCCTACCTAGGTTGCCTTCAAAGTTCTTCCATTGAGGAATCGCTCACCCGTCAGTCGTTCATGGAATAGGCACTAACTTCGCCACCTATATTGCGCTGTTTCATCCATTACCCCCAGTAGCGCTTTAAATCCTATTCCCTGGTATGTCGTTAGAGCCTCGAAATAGGAAGGTAATTCTACACCTTTAAATCTTCTTCTGCCATGTGGCAAAAAATACCGCATTGAATGTCTTGTTCTTGCGGATAATTGCCAGCATCAACAGGCAATTCGTCTAAATATACATCTTTTAAAACTGTTTGTTTCTTTTTGCGCTCTAGCTTTGCCATGCGGTCAAATTGCACAGGAAAATCTACTTTAATTTTATTCCAATAACCTTTGCCACCTTTTACGCAGCCAATACAATTATTGTTGTGATAGCCCAACTTATACATTGCAGGAAGTTCTATACCAGCGTTTTGTAGCATTGCCAAACAATCTACTTTACCAAGGCCTTTGTCAATTAAAGGCGCTATAGCGTCAATATTGTTAGCGTCAAGAAAGCGGTCATAGCGGTCTTGCTCTTCCATTGTGTAGCCAAATACTTGAATGTCTGTAGGCTTTTCAAATTTAAGCCTAACATCCTTTTTTAGTTTGCGAGTGCATGGGCTTGCACCTTTAATGTTCATAGCTGAAGTTTCAAAAGTCTTGTAAATAGACCTTTCATAGCGGTCATTACCCAAAATAAGTATTTTTTGACCAAACCATTTTTCGCAATCAGCAAGAAATCGTTTGTTATCTGGGTGTTCTTCAATTACCTCTGTATAAGCAATCACAATTTCGTGATTCCCCCCCCCAAATTGACTTATAGCTAATTTTGTAGCTACCGCACTAGCAGCACCACAACTAAACCAACAAACAACTCTATTCATCTTGTTTTCCAAAAGCGTTGTTTTTTAACAACTCAGGCCAAATTAGCCAAAAGTTAGTAGGAAACAAGTCTTGTCTGGTTACAAGCCCATGACTGACTTCTTCTATTCTTGCGCCCAAAAGCATATATTTGTCGGCTGGAATGCCACGCACACGCCAGTTAGATACGGCTGCTGGGTCTACTTTGCACATTCTTGCTACTTTTGCAGTACCGCCTAGCAGGTCAATAATGGCGGTGTCGGTTAGTTTAAGTTGTCTATCCATTCACGAAGTTTAACCTATATGTTGTTTATTTGCATACACTTTACTTTTTTTATTTACTTGTGTTAAAGTTCTTATATAGCAATTTTGCTATGCCATTAAAGGGGATTTAAATGGGTGAATTAAACCAACTAATGCTAGAAATGGAAGAGCGCTTAGAGATAGCGCTAGACAACATGGAATACGGCACAGACTTATCAGCAGATGATATAGATGTTATTCGTGCAGCTTGTGGAAAGCCAAAACGCAATGTCCTACTTCAATCAGTATTTGACGACTTTGGTAATGTTTTCGGAGGTCAAAATGCAACAAAGTGAATCTATTGCTAACTTAGCCAAAGCGCTATCAATCGTACAAGGGAAACTGACTCATGCTAAGAAAGACTCTGCTAATCCTTTTTTCAAAAGTAAGTATGCTGACCTTGAGTCTGTGTGGGATGCTTGTCGCAGTTTATTGGCTGAAAACGGCCTCGCTGTTATGCAATTCCCTGGCGAGTTTGTGGATGGAACAATGTCACTCAATACCATACTCACTCATGCGTCTGGCGAATATATGAGTTATTTAATGTCTGTGCCTGTTCAAAAGACAGACCCACAGGGCTGCGGAAGTGCACTTTCGTACATGAGGCGCTATAGCCTTGCCGCAGTAGTAGGAGTAGTGCAAGCAGACGATGATGGTAATGCCGCTTCGTCACCTAAACCAGTAGTAAAACCAAAGGAAATTTAATCATGGCTTATGTACCAAAAGAAGGCTCTGGAAGTTTATTTAAAAATGACCGCAAAACGACTGAAACTCACCCAGACTATACAGGCAGCATTATGGTCAATAACCGTGAACATTATTTATCTGCGTGGGTTAAGGAAGGCACTAAAGGTAAATTCTTTAGCGTATCTATTGGCAAAGAAAAGCAACCGAAAGGCTTTACACCTAGAGGCCAAGATGAAATGCCTAAAAACACGCTAGAAGATAGCGATTTGCCGTTTTAAGGAGATGAATATGCTAAGTCATATCAAGGATGTTATTGGCGATAAAGCCATTGTTTCTACTGAACCATTTGGCGTGGATGAAGAAAGACAGTTGATAGCATTTGAGGTTAATGACTTAGCTGCCGTTCTTCGTGATGTAATACAAACTTGTGCGGACTGTTGTATTTCCGCAACAGACAGAGAAGCTATACTAGAGTTACTTAATTAAGATGCAAATAAAGGGGAATTTATGTCAGAACATTGGTATTGCGCCAAAACAGGCGCACCACGCTATACCTCCATTGGTAAAAATGGAAAAGAGCGCAACACTACACTTAGAGATGCCAAAGCTGCGCCAGGAACGCTTGTCCCTAGCGTATCTACAATCAATGGACAGCTATCAAAAGCAGGGCTGGACACATGGAAACAGACTCAAGCACTACTGGCAGCAGCAGAGAATCCTAGGGGATTAGAAGAAACCGAAAAAGAGTATGTAGAAAGAATTTTGTATCTTTCTAAAGCCAAGTCTAGGGATGCGGCAGACCGAGGCACTCTTATACATGACTTCATAGAGAGCTTTTATGCCCAAGAATATCTGCCAGATATGCCAGCGTATGTCCGCAAAGTAGATGAGGCCATAACAGCTCATTTTGGGGCGCAGTTATGGATTCCTGAACAGTCTTTAGTAAACGCTCAAGAAGGTTATGGCGGTAAGTGCGATTTATATTGCAAAGCAAAACATGACTTTAGTGGGGTCGTTATTGACTTCAAAACTACGGAAAAATCCCCTGGTGATTTAACACCCTATCTAGAGCATACACTACAGTTAGCGGCCTACAGAGAGGTTTTAGCCCCTACTGCACGATGCGCCAATGTGTATATTAATGGCGAAACTAACGAGGTAGCTATATACGAACATAGCGAGCAAGACATTCGTGATGGGTATGAAATGTTCTTGGCTTTACTGAAAATATACAAACTTAAAACTGGGTTAAACTAATCAATGAGGTGGTAGGTGTGCTTTCCCCTTTGCACAACCATACATTCACGGAGTCCTGCCACCTCACCCTATTTAGGGCGTTAAGCCGCCAATGTAGGATGCAGTAAGTTAGGGTTTTTGCGGCTTTCCACCTAACAGCTAGTAACTGCCAAATACAGCCCTGTTGTTTATTTACTACATTAGGGTTTGTCCCTATATAAAACCGCAAAAAACAAGAATAAATTATAGTTTTAAAGGGGAAATTATGAAAGACGGACATTACATAAATTCAGTAGTTTTTGGCAATACTACAGTTGAATTGCGTGGTTATAACAATGAAATAACTTACGCTTACATTGGCGACAATGACATCACAGAAATGGCGCATGAGCTTGATTTATGGCCTACATTTGAAGAAAGTATTTACGCTCAAGCATGAGAAATGACATATACAAACGGCTAGAAAATGAGCCATATCCATGTAAATACTGTGAATATAAACAGCGTTGTGCTACTGAAGAATTAGCTTGTAGGCGATTTCTTTGGTATATCAATGAGGAAAGATGGGTTTGCGCCCAGCAAGACGAGCCTACTAAAAAAATGTTTCAAATGGTATTTGACCCCAATAATGAAGAGTCAATGCAAACTTATCTTCGTAATGTACGCAAAAGGCGTAGGAAAGGCCAAGATGTTGAACAGAGTAATCAACTTGATGTCTAAAAATACTGAGATGTTTAAAAATGACAACACTATTATGTTTGACATTAAACACCTAAGTATTAAAGAAAAACGCAAAGAAATTCAAAGGTTTAACCCTTACATTTATGCTTTTGGATATGAATTACAAAGTAAACCTTGGCTAACTTATGAGGAAATGTATGCAGATTCAGCTACAAATAATTAAAGAACATGAAGATGGCAGCGCAGACGCTTTAGTGCATTTTGACGCTGAAGGCCTTGGAATATTGGTAGAAACTGGCATTTTAAGCATTTTGCGCCAATATATTGAGCAAGAGAAAAAAGCTAAGAAAGGGAAAAAATGACAGTCTTTTTAAGTTTAATGGCAGTCACAGGCATGATAGTATGGGCAGGTGTTCTGGGGATTATTTTGTTAATTTGGATGGAGAACAGAGAATGAACGACCACATTTGGACAGCAAGCGGTACCGATATTACTGTTAGATGGAAGTTATATGGCTATGTACCACCATCAGAATTGCCAGAATATCAAGCTAAATGGAAGCATTTTCAAGAACTTCCATTACGCAAATTAGACGACCAGGCTAAGAAAGAATACGAATTAGTGCTTAAAAAGGCTAAAGTTGTTAGGATTCGTTAGCCATTTCTAAGGCTTCTTTTTCTTCTCTGTCTACTCTAGCTAACCAACCCTTACCAAACACAGGGAAAGTCTTTAATGACTTGTAATAGTCCCTTCTTGCGTTTGAGTATTTTTTGATAAGGTCTGTAACATCAGCAGATTTAATGAGTTCCATTGTTCTTGGCCCGATAACTCCGTCAGCCACGCATCCAATACAGGATTGAAGAAGTTTAACTCCTCTGCCTGGGCCTGCGTTAATTCCCATGCTGAAGATAAGTAGCGATAATCCTCTAGGTAGGACTTCGCAATAAGTGGTTCGCCAGTATTTTTGCTCATATAAAGGGGCTACATCCTCTTTAGTAAGGTTTTTAAGGGACTCGACAGGATGACCCACATACTCTTCCCAAACACGCTTAGTGACCCCTAAATTTGTTTCTCCACCTGGGTCAGATGGATGATTTACCCAGCCACCTTCAGACTTCAATATAAGTTCTAAACACTTTTGAAAGTCACTCATTGGAGTCTTGCCCTATTTTAATGCCTGTAATAAGTCCAATAAAGCCACCAATAATTGTTTGAAACGCAGGAGTAATGGCTTCAAATATCTTGTCATTGCTAATGTCAGCGTCAAACATACCAACCATCATTGTGCCAACCATGCCGCAAACAACTACGCACAGCGTTACAGTAACGCATACAGTTACAAAACCTGGGACAGATTCTTTATTAATCATTTCTTTTTATCCATAATTTTTTCTAGCGACCTGCCACCAAAATAGGCAGTCATTACTAACATCCCCCATTGGCCTAGCAATTCCACATAAGCGCCTCTTGTTTCATGTCCTAACATGGACATAAACGCAAAAAATGTATATACGCCAAGAATAAATATAAGGGTTAAAGGGCGAATGTTTTTAGCTAGAAAGCTGTCTGTAGAGGCGTCTGCTTTCCATCTGTCTGAAATGTTATTAGCTTCGTTCATGTCGGCTTGAAGTTCAGCCAATTTGCCATCTTGGGCGAGTTTTTGTAATTCTAGTTGTGCAGCAGCTTTAGCGGCAGGGTCAGGGATAACCTTGTCTATGATTTTAAGACCAGCGCCTATGATGTCATCTATGCCAAACATTATTTAATACCCCAAGTTAAATACCACGCTATCCATGCTGCCGCCAAAAAACACCAAAACTGCACCTTTTTGACTTTGCTTAAATCTTCGTCAAATTGTTTCTTTTCTAATTCTTCTAGTTTTTCAAGCTCAGTTTTTATCTTCAAAACTTGCTCCCAATCTTTACTGCCGTATTGCTTTACAAACTCTACTTTTAACTTATATTCTTCTTCGGTAATTAAGCGTCTGTGGCGATATTCTGCAAGGGCTTTATGTATGGCTAACTGTTTCTTAACTTCAGCCTGACGGGCTTCTAATCGTCTTTCTTGGGCTTTTTGCTTGGCGACATCCAATCCATCGTGCTGTATGTTTTCAATAGATTTAGATAAGCTCTTGCTTGCGTCTCTGCTTGCGTCAAGGCTTCTTGAAAGTCCTTTAATACTTTCTGGTAGTCCATATTCCACATTTATTTACCCAATACAGAGTGAGTTACAAAGCCAACAAATGTAGAAAATGCTGACACGATTGCCATTCCCATCCAAAAACCACCTTTGCCCTTATTAGCCAAAGCAAGCAGTTCTTCCATACCTTCTTCTAGCTTGTCTACTTTTTGGGTCAAGGTATCAACCTTTTCCCAAAGTTGGCCGTAGCGCACAGGGTCAATTTCAAAAGACATATCACTTTGCTTTTGGCTTGCGAGTAGTTGCTTTAGGCACAGTTTTTTTTGCTACTTTTTTAGCAACAGGCTTTGGGGCAACAGGCTTTTTAATAGGTTCAATTTCAATTTTAGGCTGAAAGCCAAATTTATCTAATATCCAGGTAAATGTAAAGTTCATACTTCCTCCGTAGTTTCTTTTGGTACTTGTGGGTCTGCCTGTTCTTTAATCTGTTTTACCAATTCCCATGCCCCAGTTTTAGTAGGCAATTCGCCCAAAGTCTGAAGAACGAAATTAACAGCGTTAATGTCAAGTTCTAGCTTAATCATTTAATTGCATCCTCAAATGGGGTTAAGTCATAGCCAGCGTAGTAATCACCTTTAGCAATTTGAATTTCTAAATGTTCTTTATTTCTAGCTACGCAATCTGCCCAATCTTCATCAGAAGTTAATTCAGGCTTACCAGCGTTAAGTAAGTTTACGCTATCCATTGCGGCATCGTAACTGCGTTGTACTTCTTGTTCAGGTGTTAGTTCTAACATTGTTATTATCCAATCATTAAAATACAAGGTACGCAATATGAACCATCTGCATAAGTTATTGAAACATAATTACTTGTTACTTTAGCAACAGTAGAGCTACGGCAAATATCATCTGATTGCGGTCTAGCAGTACCATCACCAGCAGATTCAAGCAAATCACCATTTTCTACTGCTACACCTTGTGCAATACGAATTACAAAGTCACCTGATTGTGCAACATAAAAGTCGTATGGGTTTGTTTCATCAGTCAAATCGTACATATCAAATACACCAGCAACCGCTTTAGATTTAGCAGTAGTTGATACTATTGTTTTTGTAGCTTGTTCGTTGGCTTGATTCCATTCGCACATATCGTTAGTAGATTCCAATACAGAACCTCTATAAACTTCAGGTTTACCAGTTTGGTTTTGCCATTGTGACCAACGAGATAAGTGTCCACCATTGTATGAAACAGTAGTGCCTGATACAGAAATAGAACCTTCTTGTGTGCCATCCTGTTGAAAAGAAACTAAATCTCCATCATCCGTAGTTCTGTTTACTGATAAAGGAGGACCAGAAGACCTTGTGCAAGTCATAATTCCATTAGGACGCATTTCACATCCAACAGTAGCAGAAGTTGGGGCAAATTTTCCAACCAAGAAATTACCACTAGCATCAAAAGTGCCTCTAGGATTACCCTGACCATCAGCTAACACAATGTAGTTATTTGCTGTACGGATGTCTAGACCGCCTTGATTTCCGTTGTAAGCACCAAGAACTGTATTGTAGTAACCAGTTGTTACATTTTTACCAGCTTCATAACCAAAGAATTGATTAGAACCACTTGTAATAGTTGAGTAACCAGCTTGGTATCCAAAAAAAGCATTATTAGTTGCACCACTAGTTAATGTATACCCAGCTTGGTAACCAACTGCGGTGTTATTAGTTGCGGTGGTGTTGCTATATAGGGCTTGATAACCCATTGCAATATTTGCACCACCTGTTGTATTAAATCTTAATGATTGGTTTCCTACTGCCACATTGGGTGAACCAGTTGTATTAGCGTATAAAGCAGCAGCACCAACTGCCACATTGTTAGAAGCAGTTGTATTTGAACCCATACAATTTACGCCAATAGCAGTATTGGATTGACCGCTAGTATTAGCGTAACCAGCTTTCCAACCAACAAACACCCCACCACCTGAAGCATCAGTATTTGAAAAACCAGCTTGGTAGCCAACTAATGTGTAATATCCATAATCACCGCTATAACCAGCTTGGTATCCTACTGCCACATTGTTTGTGCCTGTAGTAGATGAATAGCTTGCTTGATAACCTACTGCTGTGTTATTAGATGCGGTGGTGTTTGACCTTAAAGAATCTTTACCGATAGCGGTATTGGTTGCTCCTGTAGTATTTGAAAGTAATGCAGAATCACCAAAAGCAGAGTTGTGATTTGCTGTTGTATTGGCTCTTAATGCTTGATAACCTACAGCAGTAAGGGAACCACCAGTAGTATTTGAATATAGGGCTTGATAACCAATACCAACACCATCTCCTGTTGTGTTGCTATAAGAAGATTGATAGCCTACGGCTGTGTTGCCTGATGCGGTGGTATTTGACTGTAAAGAACCTTGACCAACAGCAGTATTAGAACCACCTGATGTATTTGCATTTAAAGAAGCCCATCCAATAGCAGTATTGTTATTTGCTTCTGCTGAATAAAGTGCTTGTGAACCCAATACTGTGTTTCTTATGCCAGTAGCATTTGTATATCCAGCCCTGTCGCCAATAAATGTATTTTCCGAGCCTGTTGTATTTGTATTTCCAGCAGTTCTACCTACTGTAGTATTAGTAGATATAGCACCGCTACCCTTACCAACAGTAAGACCTGATATAGAAGCATCATTAGCTAAAGTTAAAGCTGTTCCGCTAAAGGTCATGTTGGCAGAACCAGCCAATGAACCGCTAGAGTTATATTGGACTTGGGTATTAGAGCCACCAGCTACGCCAGCACCGCCTTTACCAGCGATTACTTGCACTACGCCAGCAGAATCCTTGTAGAACAACTTGCCATCAGCAGTATTAATGGCTAATTCGCCAGCTACTAAGTTACCAGCCGTAGGGACATTGGTAGATGTTGCAGAGTAATAAATCGAAATTGGAGTGTAGCCTGTCTGTGCCATTTTAGTATGTCCCGCCAAATATGCCTGTTAAGGCTGTTAGTGTACCAACATTATTGATGTTATTTGTTGCCATATTGAGAGGGCCACTCATCGGAGTTTGACCATCAGAAGCAACTGATTGAGTAAGCGCATCAGCAATGTTTGTCATAGTTGTATTAGCCCAACTAGATGTAATAGTTGTGCCTGTAACTACTGGATTTCCAGCAGGTAAGTTATATGTACCGCTACCGTTTCTACTCATTTTGTTTTCCTTTAGATTTCTTAGGAGATTTTGAACCAGCCCTCATAACCGCAGCAAGTTTATTTAACTCATTTTGCTTCATTTTTGTAGATGCCATTCTTGACCCTATTGCTCCAGCAGTAGCAGCAAGACCTAATGGGGCGCTTGCAGCAGTAGCCAATATAGAAGGAATAGAAGAAACAGCGCTAGTAGGAGCAAATCTACCAAACTGGCTTAATATGTTTTGAACATTACCACCTTTAGCCGCCTGGGTAATAGCCGCCTGTTCTTCAGCAGTAAAAAGACGCATTTTTTTAGAATCTTTAGCTAAAGCTCGTAATTGATTAGTTAAAGATTTTTCTACGCCCATGCCAGCTTTATCTAACTCTGACCTTTCAAGCATATCAGTAAATACTTCAGATTTACGCAATTTGCTATAAGTTTCTCTAGCTTGTTGCCAAGTTTTAGCGCCTTCAGAAGTTTTAGAAACAATAGCTTCTGGGCCAGCATTGACAATGTAATCATCAAATTTGTCTTTAAGAGTTGTTGCCAACATTCTTTGTTTTGGATTATCGCTATTTTGAGCATTAGCAATAAATTCTCTTAAAGACTGTAATTCCAACATATCTTTTGGTTTTTTGGTATTTGTAAGTTCTTGTAAAGCAACTTTGATGTCAGGATGTAATTTTGGATGGTAACCAAGCTCTCTTAAATCAGTACCAATTTTACTCATTTGTTCGCTAAATAAATTAGGATTAAATGTTGTACCAGATGCTTTAGTTTTAGCATATAAATCAGTTGCTTGAATAGCTAAAGTTTCAGCAGTAGGAGCAGAGGCAATAATGCCTTTAGGTGCAAAATCTGTAGTTCTTAACGCATTAGCCATACTATTAACAACTGGTTTGGTGCTTTCCATTGTAGTTCTAAGTGCTTCTTGCACAAAAGGTTTTGCAACTCCAGCCGCTTGAGTAAAAGAAGGTATTTCACCAATGCCAACTTTACCAATATAAGGAGGTAGTTTAGAAGCTTCTAAAGCACCTCCAATAGACTCTAAAGCATTAACAGAAGCAGGAGAGCTAGGTACAAATTGTGTATTTCTTCTAGCTTGTCTGTAATACTCATTTTGAGCTTCTGGGCTACCACCTTCCATAGCATTTCTACCAACCGCATACATCATAGATGCAGGCTGTGAAACAATACCACTAGCTATGGTTGCAGGCACTTCATACAAAGCCTTTACCTTATCCATCATAGATGTTGTAGGTTCAGGCTGATTAATTGTTGGTCGAACATATTGACCAACTACAGAAGGCACATCACCAGTTACATAATTAGACTGATTTGATGGTACTACGGCAGTTGGAGGAGGCGCTTTTGTGGGTGATGGCAGCTTTTTTAAAGCAGACTCCATTGCTTCCTTAGACATTCCATCAGGAAACTCTACAGGCCCTACTCCAACAATATCAACCGTTATAGTCATTATTGATTTACCCAGCTATTTGTTTGTGGATTCCAGCGTAATGCAGGTTGGTTTACAGGGCTTCTATATTCTTTAGAAACGCCAGCTTTGTTTTTAGCCAATTCCATACCACGCTGTAAATTTTCTTGAAATTCTCTAGCATATTTAACAAAGTCTTTTTCGGTTTGTGCTTTATCAAGTTTAAGTAATGCTTCTGTAGCTTTTTGACCTTCAACTTCAGTAATTTGACCGCCACCTTTAAGTCTTTGGAAAGCATCCAAAAACGCTTGACCTTTAATTGATTTGTATAAAGGTTCAAAAGAAGCTGTCTCAGTACCTTCAATAAATCTAAGGCCAGGAAATCCTAATCCAACATATTGTTCAAAACCACCATGAGGTTGTTTGCCTTCTACATATTTTTTGCTTACTGGGTCATACTTTTGATAAACAATTTGACCTTTGTCATTTAAACGAGCATCGCCAATCATTTCGTCAATGGTTTTTATTGCCATATTAGCTTGCTCTAAATTTCCTGGAAGTGCTTTTAAATCAGCTTGTCGTTGTTTTTCACTTTCAGTAAATACAGCTTGATTAGCTTCACCAGCTTGTTTTGGCGACATAGCAGGTCTATTCATTGCACTTACAGGTACAGCATTACCAGTAGCAGTAATTGGCTGATTGCTAACTTGATTAGACATAGGCGCTGCTGTTGCCCTATTGGTCATAGGCGCTACTGCTACAGGAGCTTGTTCTGGCTGAACAGGCGCAGTTTGTGTTGGCATACTAAGCTGAACAGGTCTATTAGTAGCAGATTGAACAACCGCACCAGGGGGCTGCATACCTGTTTCATATTGAAATTTAGCACCTTCCAAAGCGTTATATGCAGGTTTTGTACCGCCTTCAACAAAAGTATCTTTAGGATTTGGAGAATTGTAATTAACCCAACCATGTCTAACGCTGCCATCAGCCATGGGCATTTCAGCTTTTTCCCATTTAGGGCCTTCTGTCATGCGTTTTAATCCCATTTGACGCAAAATTGGACTATATGAGCTTGCAGCAAATAAATTGGCTTGGTCAGCTTCAGGACTTTTAAGAAGTTGATTATATTTTTCAATATCAGAAATTTCTTGAGTGCGTAATTTTTGAGCCAATTTATTAGCTTCAACATCCCCTTGTTTAGCAAGGTAAGCGCCAGTAAGCATATTGGCTACTGGTTGTAAGTTTTGAAAAAATGAAGTTGGCACATAACGACCAGAAACCATTTGGCCTTGTGGTTGTTGGTTTTGTTGCATCAACATAGCCGCCATTTGTTGTTGGCGATTTAATTGCTGTTGTTGAGCATAGTCTTCTGGCGACATTGTTCCAGCTTGAGAAAGATTAAATTGGTTTAATTCGTTTGCCATACTAATCTCCCATTCCGCCAGTACCGCCAAACGCTTGACCCCAAGAAGCAGCAGAAGGGGCTGCATTACCTGAAGAAATTAAGTTTCCGTAATTATCATAAACATTGCCAGTTACGCCACCATTAGTCATTCCACTAGACATTCCGCTACTTCCAAAATTGTCTTTTTTTCCACGCAACATCATTGCCATCATCATAGGATTTAATCCAGACATTCCACCACCCTGCACTTGACCAGCTTGTTGAACTTGCTGATTTTGTTGTGCAAGCGCAGCATTTTGATTGGCTTGTTGTGCGGCAATGTTTTGAAATACAGGATTTAAACCTTGTTGGTCTTGTTGTGCAAAATACGGATTTACTGTAGTGAAATAATTATTATCCATTTAAAACTCCGTAATTAACCATTTTGTAACCATCAGGTCTTGTAATAACAGCTTCAGGTTGTACCATTTCAACTTCTTGAGCCATAACACCAATAAACTTGCCATGACCTGCTTCATTTTTCCACTTAGGTTTGTATTCGTATTCATATACAGACAAACCATTAGGCAAAAATCCAATTTGTTTAATATGTTCTTTTGTGCGAATGTCAGACATAAGCGCTGCTGCACCTAATGTTCCACCTAAGCCCATTAAACCGCTATTAAATCCTTGTTGTGCAGCATTTTTAGCGTTGAAATCGCCCATTTGAGCGTTGTAACCCATTTGACTAGCACCTAATAAATCAGGGCCACCTGTAGTTGCTTGTTGTGCAGAATTAACAAAAGAAGGATTTTGCACTTGTGCGCCAGTACGCAATGCGCTCAATGTATTGAGTGGCATATTGTATTTTGTAAGCTCTTGTGTAAATGCTTGTTGATTTGCTTGTGAACCAACACCAAAACCTTGAGTGGTTGCACCCAATAACAAGTCATTTTCTTTCATTGCTTGCTGACGCATAGCGTTTTCATAGGCTTTAGTGCCAGGCGCAATACCTTGATTTGCCAACTGTGCGGTAGTAGCTTCACGACTTTGCTCAATTTGCGGAGCAAGTCTTTGCATATAGGCTTCTTGGTAAGATTGCCCTGGATTAATGCCAGTAGAAGGTAAGTTAGGATTAAATCCTTGACCCATTGTTTCTTGGGTGCGACCTAAAGCAGCATTAATGGTAGAACCTAAACCTAAACTTGCAGCATTTTGATTGTTTAAAAGTTGTTGGCCTACATCAGAAAGTGATGTTGTAGCAGTCCAAGTAGGATTCCCATACGGGTCTTGACCACTAATTGAATAATCTAAGTTTCCATAAGGAGTAACTTGATTTACACGATTGGCGGCTGTAGCAGCACGAGCCGCATCAAGATTGCCTGCCGCAGTTTCTTGTGCTGCTGCTCTGTAATCTGGGGCTGCTGGCGCACTTGGCGCAGGCCCTAATCCTAAAAATCCACCACCACCCATGTCATTCTCCTCTTGCTGTCCTTAAAGGGCATTTAATGTCGAGCCAACGACAATCTTCACGCCTCATAGCCATAATCACTAAATCTCCATCCATGTGAGCATCAGGGATTTCGGCTATCACTTTAAAACCAAGGTGTCGGTTCAATCTTAGAGCATCTGTATTACTGCCACATATTTGCCCAATTATAACGCTAACTCCAAGTTTATTAAAGGGATAATCGAAAGCCGCCCACAATAAATCTCGACTCATCCAATTCACTTCATCTACTGCCGCAATGTGCATTTGACACGCTTTTGGCATAAAACTGCAATAACCCACAACTGCCACTAAATTACCATCTATTTCTTGACCTATACATACTGTTTCTTCTGGTAGGGGATGGTTCATCATTCTTACCAACCAATCACCCATATATTGCTGATTATCAGTAGTAACTTTTCTCAAACTACGCCACCTGCTTCCATTACATAATCAGTTGAAGCCCAATGCAACTCAATTCCTCTGCTGGCGGCATTAAGGTTTACAGAGCCTGTATAGCCTATTCCAGTAACGCCTTGCCAAATCTTAGTGGTAATAAGTCCACCAGCCCATACATTTCCATCCCATTTTGCGGTATCCCAAATACCCTCAGACTGAATAGTAGGGTTAAACGAAACAGCACCTAATTGAGATTGAGTGTCAAAATCAACGCTAATACCGCATAAAACGCTTGGCACACCGCCTGTAGACTGAAGGATAGGTCGTACCATAGTAAATCGTTTTAATTGACCAGGGCTTTCAAAATAACTATAGGCTTGTTGTGCAGTTGCAACAATATTTGCATTATCATCAGAAGTTGCTGAATAAAAAGTGCCTACAAATCCTTTGCCACCAAAGTGCATATCGGCATCGCCTGATACTTCCCAACAGTAACCTTGAATATTTGTAAATCTAGCCCAAGACTTAGTAATGGTGTGCATTACATATTGTTCTATTCCATCAGGAATAGGAATATTCAATATCAACATATTTTCGCCAGCAAAATAATTAATTTGCCAACCAAATTCAGCATAATATGAACTTGCTGCTTGACTTACTGCAAAGTAAATCTTGTCTGTTAAATTAATTCTAGGGTCTAAGCGGCTAGATTGTAGGGCAGAGGCCAATGGCACTAAACCGTCTTGAGTTAGCAAAAGAAGGTCGCCTGACCATTTAAAGAAACATCTACGGCTAAAGGTTTGACCTAATTGCCATACACCTTTTAAAGCCCAAGTTGTTGCAGAAGAAGGGTCTGTACCGTTATATACAATAACTTCCCCCATACTGGTTACAAACACAGCATAGTCATCAGCGCCTTGACCTGCATCTAATGTCCAAGTGCCCATTGCTTGTAAATAACCTGAAT
>Ga0209297_1000262_pt1 | contig 35292 bp, 35 predicted proteins | sample S_130805_MF_Meta_FD_187322 | JGI IMG/M metagenome (GOLD analysis project Ga0209297, IMG submission 187322) | Freshwater microbial communities from Lake Simoncouche, Canada to study carbon cycling - S_130805_MF_MetaG (SPAdes) (version 2) | ecosystem: Environmental > Aquatic > Freshwater > Lake ...
CAAGGCGCACTTGAATTTGGTGTTAAAGAAATCAGCGCCTATGCATTTTCAACTGAGAACTGGCGACGCTCACCTGATGAGGTTAAATTCTTGATGGGTTTTAATAGAGATGTTATTCGCAGACGCCGCGATCAGATGAATGAGATGGGTGTTCGAATTCGCTGGATTGGACGGCCCAAGCGATTGTGGAGCAGCGTTATCAATGAGTTAGAAGAGGCTGAAGAGCTAACCAAGAAGAATAAGAAGTTAACTTTAAATATGTGCGTTAATTATGGTGGGCGAGCAGAGATTGTCGATGCTGCAGCAGAGCTTGCACGTGATGTGAAGCGCGGCAAGGTAAAGGCTGATGCGATTACCGACAAGGTATTTGCTAAGTATTTAGACTCTCCGCAGATGAGTGATGTGGACCTTTTTCTACGCTCATCTGGTGAACAGCGGACAAGCAACTTCTTACCCTGGCAAAGTGTTTATGCCGAGTTTGTTTTCATGGATGTGTTGTGGCCAGATGTCACGCGAAAGACTTTATGGAAAGCTATTGAAGAGTATTCAGCTAGAGATAGAAGGTTTGGTAAAGCTTAGTTAGCCGCTAACGGAAACAACGCCCCACATAATGCAAACTCCTAATGCTGTTGCAACAAGTGTCCATTTTGAAGCATGTCGCGAATGAGCCTCTGGCAAGATATGAGATGTTGCAATATAAATAACAAATCCAGTAAATAGAGCCAGATAGAGCGCCAAGTATTTATCGTTTAATGCCAAATATGTTCCAAGAGTCGCCCCACCGATTCGAGCAACCGCATCTAATCCCAGCAAGTACTTGCTGTTCTTTGTCCAGTTACCACTTTTGATTAACATTGAAACAGTATTTAAGCCATCACTAAACGCATGAACAACAATGGCGAGGAATACAGCGATTCCAAGTGAAGGACTTACTTGGAATGCGACACCTAATCCAACGCCATCAAGGAAAACATGCCCGCCCATAGCAAGAGCACCAATAACACCAGAGACTGAATGGTGTTCGTGATCGTGTCCATAATGTGATTCAGCAGGTTCGTGAGAACCAAATCCTCGCTCGACAATGTGCAAGATCAAGAAGCCTGCCAAGATGGCGATTGAAACAACTGGCACACCAGCAAAGCGGTCTGTGTTTAATTCGAAAACTTCTGGCAGCAGATCAAAGCCAACAAGTCCCAAAAGTAATCCTGCAGATAGGCCAAGGATTAAGTGAAAGCGATCCCTCGAACGAAATGCCAATACTCCACCCAAAGTGGTGGCCAGCACAGTAAGTGAGGCAAAAAAGATCGCTGACTTCATTGTTTTAGGGTATCCGATTAGGCTCAGGCCCATGTTCGCTATAGCTCGCTTCACAGTTCCATTGGCCGATGCCGCTCATTTTGAAGCCCACTTAAATACCGCGTTGGATGCTTTTTCTCAGTGCGCGGGCTTTAAAAGCGGGGAGTTTGGGCAAAATCTTGATGAACTCACCCTCTGGTCCCTGACAACCCACTGGGAAAATGTTGGCTCATACCGCAGGGCTTTGAGCAACAACAATGTGAAAATGAATGCAATTCCGATCTTGGCACAGGCAATTGATGAGCCCGGTGCATATGAAAAGCCGTACTCAGAGTAAAATAATCCTACGGAAGTAACACACGTTGCTTTTCGCCGACAGCCAGCCGGATGGAGAATATTGTGGCAACGGACCGTTTAGAAAATATTGTAGGACTAGCAAAGCGTCGTGGGTTTGTTTACCCATCATCTGAAATTTATGGCGGACTTCGCGCATCATGGGATTACGGCCCGTTGGGTGTTGAGCTAAAAAATAATGTTAAGCGCCAGTGGTGGAAGTCCATGGTCATGGGTCGCGAAGATGTTGTCGGCCTTGATTCATGTGTGATCTTGGCAAAAGAAGTCTGGGAAGCATCAGGGCACGTTGCAACATTTAGTGATCCACTAACAGAGTGCACCGCTTGTAATAAGCGTTATCGCGCCGATCACCTAGAAGAGGCGTATGAAGCAAAGCATAAGAAGAAGCCAGAATCATTAAGTGAAGTTAATTGCCCTGCTTGTGGAAACAAGGGCCAGTTCACAACTCCAAAGCAGTTCAGTGGCTTGCTCAAGACTTTTCTTGGACCAGTAGAAGATGAATCAGGTCTTGCTTATTTGCGACCAGAGACTGCCCAAGGAATCTTTATTAACTTTGATCAGGTAATGACAACATCCCGCAAGAAGCCACCATTTGGTATCGGCCAAATTGGAAAATCTTTCCGTAATGAAATTACACCAGGAAACTTTATTTTCCGTACTCGCGAGTTTGAACAGATGGAGATGGAGTTCTTTGTAGTCCCAGGTAGTGATGAAGAGTGGCACCAGTATTGGATTGATACACGCATGGCTTGGTATGTGGACCTTGGAATTAACCCAGAGCGTCTTCGTGTTTACGATCATCCAAAAGAGAAGTTGTCGCATTATTCAAAGCGCACAGCAGATATTGAATACAAGTTTGAATTCGCCGGAACTGAATGGGGCGAGCTAGAAGGTATTGCAAACCGCACCGACTTTGACCTTAAGGCGCACTCTGCTGCCTCTGGTAAAGAACTTTCTTATTTTGATCAGGAAAAGGGCGAGCGCTGGACACCATTTGTTATTGAGCCTGCAGCAGGTGTTGATCGCTGCACACTCACATTCCTCATGGATGCATTCACAGAAGATGAAGCACCAAATAGCAAAGGCGAGATGGAAAAGCGCGCAGTTCTAAAGCTTGATCATCGCTTAGCTCCAATTAAGGCTGCTGTTCTGCCACTTTCACGAAATGCAGATCTCTCTCCTAAGGCACGCGATCTTGCAACCCAACTTCGTAAGAACTGGAATATTGATTTTGATGATGCAGGTGCAATTGGTCGCCGCTACCGTCGTCAAGATGAAATCGGTACTCCTTACTGCATCACCATTGACTTTGAAACTCTTGAAGATAATGCGGTGACAATTCGCGATCGCGACACAATGGCGCAAGAGCGCATCGGCCTAGATCAGGTCGAAGCATGGCTAGCACCTCGTTTACTAGGTTGCTAAAACCTCTCTTACTTCCATTAGCAAGCGGTGATCACTACATAGATCCACCGGTTGTTCTAGCACCCATGGCTGGAATAACTAACGCTCCATTTCGCACATTGTGCCGCGAACAAGGAGCAGGATTGTTTGTTTCTGAAATGGTTACAGCACGCGCACTCATTGAAAGACGTCCAGAAACTCTTCGAATGATTGTTCCTGGTAAAGATGAATGGCCACGCTCTGTGCAGTTATATAGTGTTGATCCAACAACGATGCGTGCTGCAGTAACAATGATCGGAAAAGAAAACTTAGCCGATCACATCGATATGAACTTTGGTTGTCCTGTGCCAAAGGTGACTCGCAAAGGCGGGGGAGCAGCACTTCCCTTCAAGCGCAAACTGTTTTCTAACATTGTTGGTGCCGCCATTGAAGCAGCAAAACCTTTTGGAATCCCAGTCACGGTCAAGATGCGTATCGGGATTGATAGTGATCATGAAACGTATTTAGAAGCGGCACAATCTGCAGCTGATTTAGGTGTTGCATGGGTTGCACTGCATGCCCGCACAGCGGCACAGATGTATGAAGGAAAAGCCGATTGGTCAGCAATTGCCCGACTTGTTGAGCACTTAAAGCCAACAGGAGTACCTGTTTTAGGTAATGGTGATATTTGGTCTGGACGCGATGCAATTGAAATGGTTGAGCAAAGCGGTTGCGCCGGCGTTGTTGTCGGACGTGGATGCCTCGGTCGTCCATGGTTGTTTACAGATTTAGTTTCAGCACTTAAAGGTGACGGAGTTCAGATCACGCCAACTTTGCATGAAGTGCGAGAAGTTATGTTCCGCCATGCAAACTTGATTACTGAGTACTTAGAGTCTGAAGACCGCGGAATGCGCGATATGCGAAAGCACATGGCTTGGTATTTAAAGGGCTTCCGAGTGCCACGAGAGATCAGACATGATCTAGGTATGGTTTCTTCACTGCAAGAGATGCGCAATCTTTTGGATCAATTAGAAGATCAGCCATACCCAACAGAAGTTGGAGATAAGCCACGTGGTCGCACAAGCCATGGTCGCCCACCAACATTGCCTGATGGTTGGCTCAACGACCCTGATGAACTAGTTCACGTTGAACTAGAAGATGCGTTTTCTGGCGGATAGATGTTTTTATTTAGATGGATTCGTCGCACAATCACAATAGTTGTAGTGCTTGCACTGATAGCTCCTGCCTATGGCGTTTCACAAGTGTGGCGAGCAGCTAAGAATCCTGTTGTAAGACAAGCAGATGTCATCGTTGTATTAGGTACTGCGCAATTAAATGGCAGGCCAGGAGAAGCACTAGAGGCACGTTTGGTTGAAGCAAAGAGAATTTATGATCTTGGATATGCATCCACAATCATTACTGTGGGAGCAGGTGCGCCAGGGGACAGGACAACGGAGGCGGCATCAGGTAAGTATTGGCTGCGCACACATGGAATCCCTGCAAAGAAGATAACTGCAATTGAAGAGGGCCGCGATACTTTAGTTAGCACTAAAGCCTATGCCGCTGTTATGAAAAAGCGTTATGTCAGCGATGTCATCATCGTGACTGATCCTTATCACTGCAAACGCGCGATGGCTATGGCAAATGATCAGGGAGTTATTAGTACATGCTCTCCCGTACAAACAGGTCCAAATACCATTGCAAATAGTGGTTACAGATACCTACTTCGTGAAGCAGGTGCTTATTTGGTCTATATAACTGTCGGCAAGCGCGGGCTCCAAATTAGTGATCACTTACCTGATGCAGACATTGTTACTAAGGTATTGCCATGAGCTACAGCGCATTTGATCAAGAACGGTTCTTAGATGAGCCTGCAAAGCGCGCAGGTAGAACTGAATTTATGCGTGATCGTGCTCGAGTAATTCACTCAGCCTCACTTCGACGATTAGCTGCAAAAACACAAGTGGCAGTGCCTTGGGAAAATGATTTTCAACGCACCAGACTTTCTCACTCTTTAGAGTGCGCACAGATTGGTCGCGAACTCGGTGAATCACTCGGCGCAGATCCTGATCTACAAGACACCGCTTGCCTTGCACACGATCTTGGCCATCCACCTTTTGGCCACAATGGCGAAGAAGCGTTGGCAGAGATTGCTCAAGATTTTGGTGGCTTTGAAGGTAATGCGCAAAGTTTTAGATTATTAGTTCGCCTAGAGGCAAAGACAGTTGATGCTTCTGGAAAGAGTATTGGACTTAACTTAACGCGCGCATCTCTAGATGGTGCAACAAAGTACCCATGGCCACGCTCTGAAAATCCTCGTAAGTTTGGTGTCTATGATGATGATGTAGAGATCTTCAACTGGATGCGCAAAGGCGCACCTGTTGGCAAAAAATGTATTGAAGCCCAAATCATGGATTGGTCTGATGATTGCGCATACTCAGTCCACGATTTAGAAGATGCAATCTTTGCTGGGCAAGTCTCTGTTAAAAACTTTGAACAAGACTTTGCAGAGTTATACAAAGTTATGACCGTGGATTACAAGAGTGATGCGACAGAGCAAGAAGCAGTAGATGCTCATGCACGACTTTCTGCCCTCTCTGCTTGGCCGCATTATTACGACGGTAGCCATCGCAGCCTTGCCCGTATGAAAGATTCAACTAGCCAGTTAATAGGTCGTTTTGTTTTAGCAGCAGAGATTCAAACTCGTAAAGTGCACGGTGACGGCCCACTTTCACGCTATAGCGCAGATCTTGAAATCCCTCGTGAGCAAAAACTTGAAGTAGATTTCCTTAAGGCTATTGCCGGGCATTACTTGATCAACGCTGCACACTCACAAGATAGATATGCAAAACAGCAGGTGATCATTAGCGAGTTAGTTGAGATGCTTTTGAAAAATCCGAGCGAACTCGATTCTTACTTCCAGAAGCCCTGGAATGAGGCGGGCGATGAAGTGGCCAAAATGCGCGTGATAATTGACCAAGTTGCAGCCCTTACTGACCCGGGTGCCTATGCCTTGCATGCACGTCTACTTGCTAATCGGTAGGGTACGAACATGAGCGGTCGCATTAGAGATGAGGATGTTGCATACATCCGCGATCGCGCGCCTATCGATGAGGTCGTTGCAGATTACGTTCAACTAAAAAATGCAGGCGGCGGACAGAAAAAAGGTTTGTGCCCATTCCACGATGAAAAGTCACCTTCATTTCATGTGACACCAAGCAAAGGGTATTTCCACTGCTTTGGGTGCCAAACTGGCGGAGATGTCATTGCATTCTTAATGAAGATTGATCACCTAACTTTCACAGAAACAATCGAGCGTCTGGCAGATCGCATCGGATACACCCTTCGCTATGACGAGGGCTCTAGTACCGGACCTGTTGTTACATCCAGCACCCGTAACCGTTTAATCGCAGCCCATAGTGAGGCTGCAAAGTTTTATCAAGAACAACTCAATTCATCACCAGGTGCGGCCCACGGACGCGAGTTATTGACAAAGCGTGGCTTTGATCGCGCAGCCTGTGAGCAGTTTGGTGTGGGCTACTCACCTGATGAATGGGATGGCCTCACAAAACATTTGCGCGCTCTGGGTTACACAATTGATGAGCTAGAACTTGCAGGACTTTCAAAGATGGGTCAACGCGGACCAATTGATAAGTTCCGCAATCGCTTGATGTGGCCAATCAAAGACATTTCAGGAGACATTGTTGGCTTTGGTGCTAGAAAGCTTGCTAGTGATGCTGATGATCAGGGTCCAAAGTATTTAAACACCTCTGAAACTCCGATCTATAAGAAGAGTCAAGTACTTTATGGACTAGATGTTGCAAAGAAGGAGATTGCCAAGAAGCGTCAAGCAGTCATCGTTGAAGGCTATACAGATGTAATGGCAGCCCACCTTGCCGGCATTACAACCGCGGTTGCAACCTGTGGCACGGCATTTGGCCCAGACCACATTCGCATTTTGCGCAGATTGTTAATGGATGATGATGCATTTAGAGGCGAAGTTATTTTCACCTTTGACGGTGATGCGGCAGGACAAAAAGCAGCGCTTCGCGCATTTAGCGAAGACCAGAAGTTTGTTACACAAACCTTTGTTGCGGTCGAACCTGATGGATTAGATCCGTGTGAGCTTCGCCAAGAAAAGGGCGATCTTGCATTGCGCGATTTAATTGCTCGCCGTGTTCCACTATTTGAGTTTGCGATTCGCGCAGAGTTAAAACATCACAAATTAGATTCTGCCGAAGGTCGAGTAAATGCATTAAATGCAGCTGCACCATTAGTTGCTCAGATTCGCGACAAGTCATTGCGTCCTGAATACACCAGATTACTTGCAGGCTGGCTTGGGGTTGAAGTTGAACTTGTTACTAAGGCTGTTTCACGTGGGGTTAAAACTGCACCTGCCCTACAATCAGCTGTTGAAGAAACAACTGCTCAACCAAACTTTAGACCAGATCCGAATGAAGCACGCTTGATTCTTGAGCGCGAAGTATTAAAGGCGAAGCTACAAGAGCCATCACTTCTTGCTGGCGAACTATGGAGTTCAATTGAGGCTGGTGCCTTTACTCACCCTGCTTATGTCGCCTTGCGTGTGGCTATTGATGCTGTTGAAAAGATTTCGCCAGAAAATATTGCAGATGAAAATGTGAAAGCATTGTTCACAGAGCTAACAGTTGAACCAATCCGCGCCGATGGAAAGCCAACTGCTGCATATGTTGCAAGCATCGTGGCTCGTTTGCGAGAGGTGGCAATTTCACGTTCTATCGCTGAACTGAAATCTTCGCTTCAGCGGTTGAATCCAGTGGAAAATGAGATCGAATACACGGCCGCTTTTGCCCAATTAGTTGCGCTGGAAAGTGCCCGCAGATCTCTGCATGATTTGGCGCTCGGCAGCCTTTAGTTTTTGCCCAAACCCCTGTGTGCGCTAGAGTTTGCGCTTGCACCGTTAATCCCTGATAGCTCAACGGCAGAGCAGTCGACTGTTAATCGACAGGTTCTTGGTTCGAATCCAAGTCAGGGAGCATGAAGCTCTCGCGTAGATCCGCGCTTCGAATGGCCCTAGTCGGGGCAGGCACAACACTTTTTGGAACTCCCGCCCTTGCTGCCAATCACCAGATTGTTAAATTAAGCAAGATCAAAGTTGGCGGAACCTATGCTTTCCAACTCAGCAATGGCGCACCAGCACTGCTCTTTCGCACAAAGACTGGCGTATTTGCTTATCAAACAATTTGTCCGCATCAAGGTGGATTGACCAAATACTTAGCGCCACGAAAGTTGATGGTGTGTCCTGTTCATAACGCCAGTTTTGATCCATTTAAGAAAGGCGCAGTTGTGGCAGGACCTGCAACTAGTCCGCTGCCATCTGTAAAAGTTGCCATTAAAGGTGCCTGGATAATTCTTGCTTAACCAATAAAGGGTAAGGTTTCCACATGGCACTCTTCCAACTCAACGTCGCTATCCCAGATCGCCCGGGTTCACTAGGACTACTTGCATCTGCAATTGGCGCAGCTGGGGGAGACATCCGCGCACTTGCAGTTGTGAAATCAGAAGATGGCAAAGGCTATGACGACATAACTGTAGCTATTCCAGGTAGCGATCCAACTGATCTACTTAATGTTTTGGGTGCAATTGGTGGGGTAGAAGTACTGTCAATCAACCCGCTTTAAACAAACTAAAACTAGCGTCTAGATAGAAGCTCTGCGCCTTGACTTGGTAGTGATGTAAAAAACCGAGGAGCCTTAAATTTCTTATCTGCAAAAGCTTTTTCAACTGCGCGAATTGTTTCTGTGGTCTTTGCAGCTTGAATCAGCGCAATAGCACTGCCACCAAAGCCACCACCCACCATGCGTGATCCCAGAGCACCTGCAACTAGTGATGCATCAACAGCGGTGTCTAGTTCGGGGCAGGAAACGGTGTAATCATCGCGCAATGAAACATGCGATTCATTTATCAATTGTCCTACCTTCGCAAAATTGCCATTACCTAATGCATCCACGCAATCCAAAACACGCTTCATCTCACTAACAGCATGACGAGAACGAATGTATTCAGTTGCAGTTAATTGATCTCGGGAGGCATCTAACTGCGCCATTGTTAATTCACGCATGGATTTAACAGCTAATTTAGCTGCCACAGATTCACATGATGCTCGGCGCTCGGCATAGCCGCCGTCAGTTAATGCATGGTGGGCTTGCGTATCAATAATTAGTAGCTCTAATCCATGTGATGCAACATCAAAGGGAATATTGCGGGTTGATAGATCTCTGCAGTCCAGCAATAGCGCAGATCCAGTTGTTGCCATAAGAGAAACAGATTGATCCATAATGCCACAGGGAACTCCCACATATTGGTTTTCTGCTTTTTGAGTTAAACGTGCAAGCTCTTCAAGGTTAAATCCCATATCAAACAAATGATTCATGGCTGTTGCTACAGAACACTCAAGTGCCGCCGAAGAAGAAAGCCCTGCGCCAAGTGGAACGTGCCCGTCAATCATTAGATCGACTCCACTTTTTACGCCCATCGACCACAGGACGCCTAGTGCGTATCGCTCCCATTCACCCTTGAGTCCAGGCTTAACATTGTTGATATCAACAGTGACAATCTTGTTGCGGCGCTGAACCGATGCAATACGAACTGTTGAGTCATCACGCTTTCTGGCGGCAACCAAAGTTCTATCTTTGATCGCAAAGGGAAGAACAAAGCCTTCGCTGTAATCGATGTGCTCACCAATCAAATTAACACGTCCTGGTGCGGCAGCAACTAAATCTGGTTCTTCGCCAAATGTTGCAAGAAATTTGCCTTCGATCGAGCTCATGGTTAAGCCATTGATTTCAAGGTGTCAGAAACCATCGTGTTCATATCTCGAGTTGGTTCCCATCCAAGATGTGACTTAGCCTTTGAGATATCTGCGATTAAGACCGCTGGATCACCTGCGCGGCGCGGAGAATCAATAAATGGAATCTGATCTCCGGTCGCAGCACTTGCTGCGGCAACTACTTCACGCACTGAGTAACCAGAACCACTACCTAAGTTATAGATCTCGTGCCCAGGCTTTCCTAATGAATTTAGCGCCTTTAGATGTGCATCAATTAAGTCAATGACATGGACGTAATCACGGATGCATGTTCCATCTGCTGTGGGCCAATCATTACCAAATATCTTCACTGGATTTTCTGTTGTGCTGCGCAAAACATTAGGAATCAAATGTGTTTCAGGATTATGTCGCTCAGCTAGCCAGCCACGCTTAGCCTTAAGCGCACCTGCCACATTGAAGTAGCGAAGTGAAACTGCAGATATTCCATGAGCTGCTGCCTCCGCTGTGATCATGTGATCGATTGCAAGCTTTGTGGCACCGTATGGGTTAGTTGGATTGGTTTCGGAAGTTTCAAGAATTGGCACGCTCTTTGGCTCACCATAGGTGGCTGCAGATGATGAAAACACGATTTTGGTAATTGATTGTTTTCGCATTTCATCGAGCAAGATGCGAGTTCCATCAACATTAACGGAGTGGTAGAGATCAGGCTTTTCAACAGATTCTCCAACTAAGGATTTACCAGCAAAGTGCATGACTGCATCGCAACTAGTTAGGGCATCTGCAACTTCACCACGATTTAGAAGTGAACCATTAACAAAGCGCACACCCGCAGGGACCGTGTCGGCATGGCCCATACTGCAATCATCTAAAATCGAGATCTCAAAGCCTTGGGTTAGCAGAATATCAACTGCAGTTGATCCGATGTAGCCCGTGCCGCCAGTTACTAAAACTCTCATTACAAAACTACTTCACGCAACTGGGCTGCAGATTGCTCTGGACGCATATCCATGATGAATGCGCCCATTGCAGATTCAGAACCAGCTAGATACTTTAATTTTCCTGGTGCCCGGCGAACACTTGTAATCTGCCAGTGAAGACGCATCACATCTCGGCCAACTCGCACAGGTGCTTGATGCCAGGCTGCGATATATGCCATTTCAATTCCAAAGACGCCATCTAATCTGCGTGTTACTTCAAGTGCGATCTCTGGGAAAGCATCACGATCAGCATCTGTTAATCCAGTCAGATCTGCAACTGGGTTCAGGGGAGTGATGTGAATTTCAAAAGGGTAACGGGCAGCATATGGAACATATGCGATCCAGCGATCATTTTTTGCAATGATGCGCTCTTTATCTCTAATTTCACGGGCAACAACTTCATCAAATAAAACTTTGCCTGTCTGCTCCTTATATTTATTCGCAGCGGTCAACATCTTCTCAACTCTTGGTGGAATATATGAATAGGCATAAATCTGACCGTGTGGGTGAGACAAAGTCACACCAATTTCTTCTCCGCGGTTTTCAAACGGTGCTATGTGCTCAATGAAACTTTCTTGTGACAATTCTGATGTGCGATCAATCCATGCCTCTAGTAAGGTGCGAACACGTTGTGGAGTCAGATCCTTAAATGCATTACCGTGTTCTGCAGTAAAACAAATAACTTCGCATTTGCCGGCAGCAGTTCCCAAATCAGTATCAGGGCCAACCATGTCAGGAAGTGCCCAATCACCAACAGGTGGGCGCAGTGATGGTGAGCGATTATCAAAGACAACTACTTCAAAATCAGATTCAGGAATCTCAGTCAGTAGATCACCTGTGGTGGGACACAATGGACACAATTCCTTTGGTGGCAAGAAGATTCGACCTTGTCGATGAGCTGCCATGGCAACCCATTCATTCACCAATGGATCTAGGCGAAGTTCACCAATTCCTGGTTGCTCTTCCTTTGGCCTGGCATCATCAACATTTCGCGCTTGTCCGGCGGTGTCGTAGTAACGAATTGTTCGACCATCGGCCATGTGGCGATCATTTCTGATGACGCCTGCTTTTAGTTTTTTACTCTCGCCCATAGTGTCGTTACTCTACCTTTGTGAGTAAGCAATCGGCACTATTGAGCGCGCCATCGTCATCACTACTGCTTGAGGTAGTCGAAGGCGCCCTGGTGATCCAACACTGGGGCGCACCCATCCATGGAGATCTCGCATCTGTGCAAACAGCTATTCGTCCATCGATTGCAAATAGTTCTTGGGATGAGCCACAGTTTCCCGGAATCATGCGTGAGAGTTCTCGTGGATTTTTGGGGCGTCCAACATTGTCTGGACACCGTAATGGAAAAGCTTGGTCAACAAAGTTTGAAGTCACAGATTTTCATCATCAGAAAAACCACGTGGCTGTAACGTTTAGAGATCTTCAAGCAGAGCTTGAAGTTGTAATTACTTTTGACCTTGATAGCCATGGTGTTTTGTTTCAAAGAGCAACAGTTAACAATTTAGGGGAAACCGAGTATTGCCTCAATGAATTTATTCATTGGTTACCACTTCCAAAGGAAGCCACACAAACTTTAGATTTTGCCGGTCGATGGTCAAATGAGCGCAATCCACAGCGCAAAGAAATCGCAACTGGTACTTGGGTTCGCGAATCTCGAGAAGGTCGCAGTGGACACAACTTTTCTATCGCAGATATCGCGCTAACAGCACAAACTTCTTTCCAATCAGGAAAGGCATGGGCCACAAGCATTGCCTGGAGCGGTAACTCACATTACCTAGTTGAAAAACTATTTGATGGTTCACAATCAATGGGTGCTGGCGAGCTATTGCTTCCAGGTGAATTGATATTGGCATCAGGTCAAACATATGAAGCACCTGCTTTAGTGTCAGTCTTTTCAGCAGAAGGATTAGATGGCGTAAGCGCTGCTTATCACTCATATCTTCGAGCACGCGAAGTGCACCCAAAGAAAGAGCGTCCGCTTACATTAAATATGTGGGAAGCGTTGTACTTTGAGCACAACGAGGAAAAGATCAAGGCTTTAGTTGATGTTGCTGCCGAAGTAGGCATCGAGCGCATAGTTCTAGATGATGGATGGTTCCATTCTCGTCGTAATGATCGCGCTGGCTTAGGCGACTGGGTTATCGATCCTGCTGTTTGGCCAAATGGTTTGTCACCAATCATTAAATACATCAATGACAAGGGAATTGAATTTGGCCTGTGGTTTGAAGGCGAAATGGTTAACCCAGATTCAGATTTATATCGCGCCCACCCTGAATGGATTTTGCATGAAGCAGATCGAGTTCCACCACTATGGCGCCATCAGTTAGTTCTAGATATTGGTCATGAAGGTGCTTATAACCACGTGCTTGAGCAAACCTCGGCGGTTCTTGCTGCGCACAACATTGGCTACATCAAGTGGGATCACAACCGTGTACTAATTGATGCCGGTCACCTTGGTGCAGCTGGCGTTCATCGCCAAACACAAGCGATTTATCGTTTATTTGCAGAGCTAAAAAAACGTCATCCAGGACTTGAAATTGAATCCTGCGCATCAGGTGGAGCGCGTGTTGATTTAGGTGTGATTGATTATGTGGATCGTTTCTGGACAAGTGATAACAATGATGCGTTAGAGCGCCAAACAATTCAGCGTTGGACCGCACAAGTTATTGCACCTGAACTTCTTGGTACTCACATTGGGCCAACTCATGGTCACCAAACAGGTCGCACGCTAGAACTTTCTATGCGCGCAACAACAGCTCTTTTTGGCCATGCTGGTATCGAATGGGACATCACGGAAGCAACAACAGATGAGCGAAAGCATTTAGCAACATGGGCCCAGTACTACAAGAATAATCGCGGCCTGCTTCATTCTGGAAAAATGGTGCGCGTTGATTACCCAGAACCACATGCATATCTTCATGGCGTGATAGCACATGATGCTTCTCGCGCAATTTTTGCTTACGTTCAATTAATGCCAACAGTTTCAATTCATCCATCTCCACTTAAGTTTCCTGGATTAGATGAGAATGCAAACTATGTGATCAAGGCTGTCTTTCCTGCAGGTAAGCCACGCTTTATGTTAATTACTCCACCTGAGTGGATGGCAGGAATAACAATGTCAGGTTCAGCGCTAGCTTCAATTGGTGTGACTGCGCCAATTCTGGCTCCGGCAAATGCGTTCTTGATCGAAATAACTAAGGCTTAATCAACCCAATTCAAGGTTCGTTCCACAGCCTTTTTCCATCCTGCATAACCATCTGCGCGTTGTTCTGGCGTACTTGTTGAATTCCAACGACGAGATTGTTGCCACTGCTTTCGAACTTCATCAGTAGATGACCAAAAACCAACTGCTAAGCCAGCTGCATAGGCAGCACCGAGAGCAGTAGTTTCACCAATTAGTGGGCGAGTGATATCGATTCCCATAACATCTGCCTGCATCTGCATGCACAAAGAGTTAGCGGTGATTCCTCCATCAACGCGCATTTCCTTCATCGGAACGCCACTATCGGCGACCATTGCATCCATGACATCGCGTGTTTGGTAGCAGATGGCTTCAAGTGCTGCGCGTGCAAGGTGCGCCTTGGTAGCAGCGCGAGTTAATCCAACAATCACTCCGCGTGCATCAGTGCGCCAGTACGGAGCAAATAATCCTGAAAATGCTGGGACGAAGTAAACACCTGCAGTATCTGCAACAGAAGACGCCAAACTTTCAGTCTCTGCCGCATTTGAAATAATTCCTAATTGATCGCGCAGCCATTGAATTGCAGAGCCAGTAACTGCAACAGAGCCTTCAAGTGCGTAATGTGCTGGTGCCTCACCAAGTTTGAAGCAGACAGTTGTCAGTAGGCCATTCTTAGAGCGCACAATTTCAGTTCCTGTATTAAGAAGTGCGAAGTTTCCAGTTCCATATGTTGTCTTTGACTCACCACGTTCAAAACAGACCTGACCAACCATTGCAGCTTGCTGATCTCCCAAGATTCCTGCAATTGGAATTGCTGTGCCAAAAGGACCATGGGGATCTGTTAGCGCATAGGTTTCAGAAGAAGATTTAATAACAGGCAGGGCAGAACGTGAAACACCAAAGATGGAAAGAAGTTCTGCGTCCCAATCTAAGGTTTCAAGGTTCATTAATAATGTGCGGCTGGCATTTGTTACATCAGTTGCATGGACGCCTCCGCGGACACCACCAGATAAGTTCCACAGCAACCATGAATCAATAGTTCCAAATCGCGCGTTCTCGCTCTTGGCAGCTGGAACATTCTTCAAAAACCAATTCATCTTGCTGCCAGCAAAGTAAGGGGCAATAGTTAAGCCCGTTGTGTGGCGAATTTTTTCTTGTTGGGCATCAGATAAGGAAGCCAAAAACTCAGTCGTACGAGTGTCTTGCCAGACAATTGCATTAGATAGGGGTTGTCCCGTTGTTACATCCCACACCACGGTTGTTTCACGTTGGTTGGTGAGTCCGATAGCTGCTAAATCTGAGCCCAAAATATTGGCTTGCTTGAGAGCCCCAGCGATTACTTCTTGAGTGCGCTCCCATATTTCGGCCGCATCATGTTCGACCCACCCTGCCTGCGGAAGAATTTGGCGATGTTCTAGTTGATGCTGTCCAACAACCTGGCCAGCGTGGTCAAAGATCATGAATCGAGTACTACTCGTGCCCTGATCCAAACTGCCGATGTATGCCACGATGCACAACCCTTCGCCGTAAGTTAGGCTTAGCGTACTCACTCGTTACGGAGATGCAACGCATATGTTCTTGTCGCAACTTGGCCCAGACCAGCGTGACTCCGCCATTTCCCAATTAGGCACAGAACAATTCGACATCCTTGTTATTGGCGGGGGAGTTAACGGCGTTGGCGCAGCATTAGATGCCGCCTCACGTGGATTAAAAGTCGCCCTGATTGAGGCGCAAGATATTGCAGCTGGAACATCTAGCAGATCTAGCAAGTTGATTCATGGCGGCCTTCGATATCTTGAGCAATACGATTTCAAACTAGTACGTGAAGCGCTGCATGAGCGCGAGTTAATGGTTTCAACTTTGTGCCCACATTTAGTTAAGCCAGTCGGATTCTTATTTCCACTTACTGAAAAGTTTAAAGAACGCACATACGTTGGAGCAGGCTTAGCCCTCTATGACGCATTACGTGGATTTCAGCGTGCATTGCCGTGGCACAAGCACCTAAGTCAAAAACAAATTAATGAGATCGCACCATCTTTGCGTCATGACATTGTTACGGGCGCAATTAAATACTTTGATGCCCAGGTTGATGATGCTCGCCACACCATGGCAGTTGCACGAACAGCAGCACGTCACGGAGCAATCATTGCAACCCAAGTTTCCGCAGAATCATTAATCCGTGAAGGCAGACGTGTAGTTGGTGTTAACGCTCTTGATTTAGCATCTGGAAAGAAGATTGCGATTAAGGCAGGCGCAACGATCATGTGTGCAGGTGTATGGAGCGATCAATTGCACGAGCGCTTTGAATTGACTCCTGGGTATCACGTAACAATGAGTAAAGGTGTTCACATTGTTGTGCCTGGATCTGCCATTAAGTCAGATGCAGGAATTATTTTAAAGACTCCGGTCTCAGTGCTATTCATAATTCCATGGGGTGACAAGTGGATTGTTGGCACGACAGATACTCCATATGAAGGCGATCGCGCTGAGCCTTTTGCGACCCGTGAAGACGTTCAATACATCTTGGATCAAGCCAATCGTGTTCTCGAGCCAAAGCTTCAAGCAGAAGAAATTATTGGCGTGTATGCAGGATTGCGTCCATTAGTTGCAAACAACAAGAGTGCAACGACAACCAAACTTTCTCGTGAGCACACGGTAGATCGACCAGCAGCTGGCTTTGTTTCTATCGCTGGTGGTAAGTACACGACTTATCGTGTCATGGGCAAGGATGTTGTTGATCGCGCAGCAATTGAGCTACGAAAAATAACTCAAGAGTCCGTAACAGAAAAACTTCCACTAGTAGGTGCCGATGGCTACTTTGCATTAGAGCAACAGAAAGAGCGTATTGCTCAAGAATCTGGGCTTGATGTAGAAACTGTTACACATTTACTCAATCGCCATGGATCTCTAATTAGTGAAATCCTTGAATTAATTGAAGACCAACCAAAGCTAGCTGCCAAATTAGATCCAGATCTGCCATACATTAAGGCAGAAATTGTTTATGCAGCCTCACATGAAGGTGCACGATCTGTAGATGATGTAATTTCTCGTCGCACGCGCCTTTCTTTTGAAGCGGTCAATCATGGGGTATATCTTGCAGATGAAGTAGCAGCTCTAATCGCACCTGTTCTTGGATGGAGCGCAAAAGAACGCAAGGAATCAATAGCGCATTATGCGGAGTTAGTTGATCGTGAAACAGCAGCCCTAGATGAGCTACTTGAGGTTAATTCTTAATCTGCCCTCGGCAACCATCAGTAGTTGGCTTCTTTGTAGCAGTAGGTGAAGGTGTTGGCTTAGCTGTTGGTGTTGGTCCTTGGGTAACTTCAAAAGCAACCGGGAAAGCAGATTCTGCGTGAGTTCCAGAAACATCTTGGAACAAAATTTTTCCACTGTATGTGCCAGCTAAAACGCCTTTGAGAGCAAGAGTCCACACACCACTTGTTTCACGCAAGATTGTCTGTGTGGGTTTAGTTGCTGGTGTTGTCGCTTTATCAAAGACCAGCTTCACGCTTCCTGTCACAACAGGTGAGCCACTTGGCCGGACAACATTTACTTTAAAGGTAACAAGTTTGTTGCTAGTACTCGCCGATTGACCCACAACAGTCAAAACTGTTGGCTCTTGTTGTGGCATTAGGTCAACAAGTGTTGGTGCCCAACTTCCCTTAGCTAAGTCTAAGAAAGATGACGGAGTGCCGCGGAAGACATTGAGATCTAGCCTATTTCCAGGAACTCCGTACTTAGGAGCAATTCCACATGAGGAGTATTGCCAAACAGTCCATTGCGAATCACAGTTTGCCCCAGTCCATGAGTGAACATAACAACCCCCAGTTTTCATTCCAGGTTGATTGATTGGGTTAGCTGGGTCAATTGCATATTGAGCTAACCACAACGGATATTGAGCAAGTTCTGGTGTACGGGTCATAGAACTTTCTAAGAAGTTTGCATATGAATAGAGAATTGGAGTTTTACCAGTTTTTTCCTTTATAGATGCAAGAAAAGTTGTAGCCCACAACGTCACAGCACTTCGTGTTGCATACTTTTGGCATGCACCAGAAGATGAGTAACGAACACACTTATTTTCAAGGTCAAGTGCGTACGGCAAATCTTTGTCACTATAACCACCCATTGACGCCAAACGCCACACAACCTTCTGGGCTTGTGCCAGAGCATCTTTTTTGACATCTTCTGGGTCTGTTACATCAGGTAAGACTGCGTAGTGATAAAAACCTGTGTAAATACCTGCGGCTTGCGCAGCGTAATGATCCATTGCGGCATATTTAACAGCTAATAGATCGGCAGATTCTCGAGTGTCAGAGGCTTTAATGAAAACAAATCGCATTCCTGCTTCATACATTTTTACAAAATCAATTGGCTTATCGTTGGGATGTTGCCATCGACTGATATCTGCTCCATGGATTCGACCACCAGGTCCAGTTAAATCAATAAATTGAGCAGGATCATTATTTGAGAACTCTGGTTGTTGTTTCACGGTGATAGAGCGAATCGGTGAATACAAACTCTTACCGCCAATTACTGAAACTGCGCGATAGCGAACATTGGCATTTAGAGCGGTAGCAAGGGCAGTAACTTTCCAAGTTCCAACTTTGGTGACCTTTGTTGTAAACCGAGTCGTTGTCCATTTTCCATCGGTATCAACTTGAATCTTTACAGTGGTTCCTGAACGATTTGGCTTGAGATTTCCATACAAAGTTAGCAATGTCTCTGCAGCACTAGGCGTTTGCTTTACAGACATAGATAATACCGATGCGGCTGCAACAGATTGAGGCGCCCCAACGACTGCAACAATTAGAGAAAGGGCAAGTAGATAGATCTTTAGCTTCATTGTTCGACAATCTCAACATCTATGCCGATAGTCGATTTAATTGCCGCTTGAAGCGCTGACTTTAAGTTAGGGCGAGTTTCTGAATATTCATGAGAGGTCGCAAACTTACGACTATCTGAAAAATCTAGTGTCAAAATTCCGTTTTCAAATGAACTGAGGCGAGCATCGAAGTATGCGATCCAGGCAACGCGATTTTCTGACTCGAGGGCATCGAGTACCTCATTCCACTGCGCACGAATCTCTACTAGCTCCATAAGCGCGAACTTTACCTTTGCAACTTCAAAGAACAGCAAAATCAGTGCCTAGGCGCGCCTATCCATTTGAAGTACTCACCAACTAATTGAACTCTCAGGTTTTTTGATCTATCAGGCTGCACATTTAAGACTTGAGCAATCCGAGAGACAATTTGTTCCACCGCTTTTTCACTGACAAATCGAACTCGGCTAATCTCAGCATTTGTTAAACCATCTGCAACTAGGCGCAAGGTTTCAATCTGAACATCTGTTAAATGTGACATCAGATTTTGTAGCGCTTTTTCAGGTAATGAAACATTGCCATTGACCCATGTGACAGGAGATTCTGGCAAAAAGATTCGTGATTCTGAAATGACATCACATAATGCTGAAACGCTACTCATGGATTTCTTGATTACAACCTTAGAACCACGTGGGATTTCACACGCCATCTCACCGAGCAACCTAAGATCTGCGCAGTCAACCAGCATGACCACACCTATGGCTGGGGATTCTTTGCGGATAGCTGTGGCGATTTCAATTGAGTGTTCACTGGTTAAATGCATATCTATAAGCAAAACATTGGGCTGCATACTGCGCATGAGCAAAAGGGCTGAAGATTGTTTTCGGGCCTCACCAATTACATTTGTCCCATGAAGCTTTAGCGCTGCACCCAACGTGGATAATTCAAAAGCATCATCCATGACTATCAGTACTCGATCACTCACATTCTGAAGTTACGCCCACTTTGAGGTAATTTGAATAGAAGTAAGAGTGAATTGAGAGATGGCATTTAATAGGGGAAGCCCTACTTAATTAACGCTTGATGATTTGAAGAGTTAATTCTTTCAACTGCGAGTGGGGCGGGTCGGGCTCGAACCGACGACGACGGAATTATGAGTTCCGGGCTCTAACCAACTGAGCTACCGCCCCTAACGGGCACACTTTACTGTAGTTATTTGCTGCGTTGGAATCCGCGTCTGCCCCAGAACTCCCACATGCCCATGACCGAAAGAATCAAGGCAAAACCGAACAAGAGATCTTCTAGTGGGGCAGATGCAATGCGAATTCCAATAATCGAATCAGGGTCATACATCACAATCGCTTTTCCATCGCTTCGATTGTGAGTTAACCACCAATTGGTGAGCAATTGAAAAGGAAGAATGATCATGTATGAAAGCCAGAAAGCAAGGCGAGTAAGAAGTGAATTCTTAAACACAAAGAGATCAACAATGATTGCTATGCAAAAGGCAGCAATCGCAATATCGCTATAGATCACTTTTTCTCATCCTTTCCGAACTCCTTCTCGCGCAGATGAGGTTTTACCGTTGTCACTCCTTCGATAGTTAAAATCGCAGCCATCGGTACGATGATGAAGAAGAGGAACTCTTCTAATGGAATATCAAATGGTCCGTAGATCCCAAGCATTCGGTCTCGGTTGAAGAACCAGTGACCTTGTGCGATTGCATAGGCATCCCAAACAAGAAAAAGGAAGCTAATCGGCAAGATGCTTATCAATGCTCGCTTCCATCGTTTTAAAACGCTGGTCTTTAGAAATATCTCTAGCCAAAATGAGCCAAAAACTGTGAAGGCGAGCATCGCCATGTATCCGAATTTTTCCACGTCAGATCTTCTCACATTCACCTTTGATAGGGTTCTCATCAAGGGGGAGACATGCAAGAAAACACTGCTGTGCTCTTTAATCGAGTCCGCCTTTTCTCAACGATTTCTGTGAGTCTGGCGATTCTGATCTCCATATTTTTTTCAGATCTTTTCGGTGAAGGCTCAATGGGCTGGCAAGTAGTTATTGCTGTCGTTGCCCTTGCTATAGGAATCCCACATGGGGCACTTGATCACTTAGTAACACTTCCCAAAGCTGAGCCCAAGAAGATGGCTCTATTTATCGCTGTCTATGTTGCTGTTGCTATTGTGGCCGTGATCGGAATACTTAACTTCAATATCGTTGGATTTATTGTTGTTCTCTTCATGAGTGCGATCCACTTTGGAATCGGTGATGCAGCTTTCATTAATGAAATTGATAAGCGGGCGGGTGGATCAAAAAAACTAAACCGTTTGTTTTACATCCCAGCTGCAGGCTTCACCCCTGTGTTTATTCCACTTGTTAACTCTGCTAGTACAGATGCGCTGGCCTCGGTTAATCCTGCATTAATCAATTGGCATCAGGGTTTGAATTCTCAAATTTTGATCACCATTACAGTCTTTGCAATGCTTGCTATCGGAGTTATGGTTTTTGATAAGAGATATAGAGAAGGTTTAGATCTAACTGTCTTGTTACTTTTGGCCCATCTAGCGCCTCCGCTTATTGCATTTGCTGTTTACTTTGGTTGCTGGCACGCAATGCGCCACACGGCCCGACTCACTCTCGCACTTCCTCGATGTGTTGAGAACATAACTCAAGGAATGCTCAGAAAAGCATTTTCAAATGCTGTTATTCCGGGTTTGCCAGCACTTATCGGAACCTTTGTAGTAGCTGGGATATTGGCACTGAGCGGTAGAGATTTCACAGATGAGTTTTTTTGGATGGCATTAGTAGTTGTGTGGGCGCTCACTGTTCCTCACATGGCAGTTACCGCAAAATTGGATCGTGCAGCACTAACCTAAGAACATGAGATTTCGCTATTTAACAGCTCTGGTTTTATTGTCAGGATTGTTTATTCCCACAACTGCCAATGCAGCACCTGTCTATGTATTCCCAATAGCAGATTGCGCTGCTAACTATGCCCGGGCACATCATGACTACGCTGCTACCGATATTTTGACTAAGGCAGGGTGCAAGTTTGTGGCACCGATTGATGGTGTTGTCGATGAAGTCAATAGAACAGATATGTGGAGTGGAAAGACAAATTTAGGAATTGATCGTGGTGGTTTGTATGTTTCAATAATTGGAACAGATGGAGTTCGTTACTACGGTTCACATTTGCGTTCTATTCCTGCAAGCATCCAACCTGGAGTATCGGTAACAGCCGGACGAGTACTTGGTGCAGTTGGTGCAACAGGTAGTGCACGTGGCACCGCCCCACATCTTCACTTCGGTATTTCTTGGCCAACTCCAGCTGACACATGGTGGGTACGTCGCGGTGAAGTGCTGCCGTGGAAATACTTAGATGCTTGGAAAGCTGGAAAAGATTTATCTCCAGTCAAAGAAGTTAACGCTCGTAAATTAAAAGTCGGCGAAATTCCGCCACTGCCAAAGAAGTGAAATAAAAAACCCCGCCAGTTACCCGGCGGGGTTTTTTAGAAGTTAGTGTTGATTAGGCAGGGTTTACTGCATCAGCCTGAGGACCCTTTGGACCCTGTACGACCTCAAATGAAACTGCCTGACCCTCTTCAAGGGACTTGTAACCGTTACCCTGGATTGCTGAGTAGTGAACAAAAACATCTTGTCCGCCGCCATCAACCGCAATGAAACCGAAACCCTTTTCAGAGTTGAACCACTTAACTGTGCCTGTTGCCATGTATTTATTTCCTTCGATATGTGGGTGATTCGAGAAATCCTCGACTCACGGTCTTCCTCTTGCTCCAGCGATACCGATTATGCAAAACATGAAACGGGTACTGATTAAGCGTCCGACTGAGGTGAACTCTACCTCCTACCGCCCCGTATGCCTAAAGCGGGGGTAGACAGTTTCAGGCTCATGGGTGTGTAATTGAGGTGTTCACCAAGCAAAAGTGAAGCGTAAATGCCGCTGGGGAAGGTCGCATTAGGCGCATCTTGCTAGGAGAACCATGGAACGTTTAACCACGCCTTCAAAGCCGTCACAGGTTCGAGGTTTCTTAACCATTCATTCCGCCCCATCTGCTTTGCGCCACCATATTGATTGGGCGATCCATGCAGTTCTTGGCAATTGGGTACAGCTTGCGTGGAATCCACAACCCTTAATGCCCGGAACATTTCGCACACAACTCGAGTTTCGTGGACCTCAAGGTGCTGGCGCAGAAATTGCTAGCTCACTACGCAGTTGGCATTACCTAAATTTTGAAGTGATCGAAGGATCAGAATTAGGTGGTGAACTCTTTCGTTTCACACCAGAGCTTGGCATACACCGCGCAGTTGTTGACCAATCAGGTGCGGTCCTAGTTAATGAAAATCAATTAAGTGCCATTCTTGCAAACTCCTTTGATGAAGATTCGATCCGTGAAGGAATAGCTGCAATAGTGGGAACTTCTTGGGAGAGTGAACTAGATCGCTTTAGGAGTGTTGACCTTCAAGAATTACCCCGTTTGCGCGCAATCTAATTGCTAAGATAAAGCCATGACACAACTTAATGAAAGTCCAATTATCACTGTTGAGCGCCGCAAAGCGGTAACCATAATTATTTCTGCTGTAATCCTTTCACTGGCACTCGGTGGCGGATTAATGAAAGTTGGTTCTGGTTTCGCTTCACGTAGCAGCGACGGTATTACTGTTACTGGTTCTGCAAAGACAACAGCAACTGCAGATAACGCGGTATGGACGTTAAGTGTCTCTCTTTCATCTCCAACAGTTGCCACGGCGGTCAAGAAGGTTGATGCTGATGTCGAAGCACTTTCTAATTACCTCACACAAGGTGGCATCTCTGCCGACGGCTTAACTCTTGGCGCAGTATCAACATTTGCTAACGAGGAATACAGCAACGGCAATGCAACAGGACGAATTCTTTCTTATCGCGCTTCTCGCGAGGTTACAGTTCGCTCAAAAGATGTCCAGTTGATTTCTAAGCTCAGCCAAGGAATTGGATCACTTCTTGCTACAGGTATCAATGCAAATAATTATGGTCCTCAGTACTACATCTCTAATTTGCCAGAGCTGCGCCCTCAGTTGATGTCAGAGGCGATGAAGGATGCAAAGGTACGCGCAGAAGCATTAACTAAGGCTGTCGGCGGAAACATTGGATCACTTGTCAATGTGAAGGCTGGCCCAATTCAGATAACAACACCTGATTCAACTATGACAGCTGATTATGGTGCCTATGACACATCAACAATTGAAAAGACAGTTACGGCAACTGTTTCGGTAACCTTTAAAAGCTAAAGCGGAATATTTCCGTGGGAACCACGGCGATGAGGTGCGTCAGCAATAGTTTTTGCTAGCGCACTTCTTGTCTTTGCAGGGCTCAACATTTCATCTACTGCGCCAATTTCAATTGCCTTTGCAACTCCGCCTGAAACTCGCTCGTGCTCTGCGGCAAGTTCTAACTCCATTGATTCACGTTGTTCTGCTGGAATATCTGCCAATAAACGGCGATGAAGAACGCGGACCGCAGCTACTGCGCCCATGACAGAAACTTCTGCATCTGGCCAAGCAAATACACGGGTTGCACCTAATGACTTTGAATTCATTGCAACGTAGGCACCGCCATATGCACGACGGGTAATTAATGTAACGCGAGGAATAACAGATTCGCCGAATGCATGCAATAACTTTGCACCTCTTCGTACGGCGCCTTCCCATTCTTGTCCGGCTCCAGGCAAGAAGCCCTGAACATCGGCAATCACAATCAGCGGAATTCCAAAGGCATCACAGGTACGCACAAATCGTGCAGCCTTTTCACCAGCTGCAGCATCTAGTACTCCTGCAAGGTGTGAGGGGTTGTTGGCTAGTACGCCAACAGTTGCACCACCGAGTCGTCCCAAAATCGTTGTCATATTTGGTGCCCACATAGATAACAGCTCAATGTGTTCAGCATCTTTATCCAGAATTGCATCAACTAATGGGTGAACTTCATATGTGCGCACACTTAACTCAGGCACAAAAGCAGATAGATCAATATCGTCAACATCAGGATTCATGAATCCTTGATTAGCAAAGAGCGCGGTCAGGGTGCGAATATCTTCAATCGCCTCGTCTTCGCTGGCGGCAATAACGTGTGCAAGACCGCTGTTCTTTTTATGCGCTTCTGGCCCACCAAGAAGTGCCATATCGATGTCTTCACCGGTAACACTTTTTACAACATCAGGGCCTGTCACAAAGATGCGACCTTCAGGTGCTAAGACAACAACATCTGTTAGTGCGGGTCCGTATGCGCCGCCGCCAGCAGTTGGCCCAAGAACTAAAGAGAGTTGCGGGATGCGACCGCTTGCAGAAATCATTGACTGGAAAACTTCTCCGAAGGCATCAAGAGATGCAACGCCATCACTTAATCGAGCACCGCCACTGTGCCAAATACCAATGATTGGTACCTGTGCTCCCATGGCGGCTTTGTATGCAGAAACTATTACTTTGGATCCATCCACACCGAGCGCACCACTTTTGATTGTGGCATCGGATGCGAAGATAACAACCTTGTTGCCCTTAACGGTGCCGGTTACTGCCAACATCCCACAATCTGTGCGGGGGATTAGAAATTCAAATTTTCCATCATCAACTAAACGCGCAATCCGTGAAATCGGATCGCGTGGATCATTCGATGTGGGAGACATTTATAAGCTCTTAAAAGCCAATACAACGTTGTGACCACCAAAACCAAATGAATCATTAAGCGCTGCGATATCTCCTGCAGGTAAGGCACGTGGCTTATCGCGCACAACATCGACAGTAACGGCAGGATCCAAATCATCGATGTTAATAGTTGGGGGAGCCATTCGATCTTGCAATGCCTTAACAATAAAGACAGATTCAACTGCACCTGCGCCGCCAAGTAAGTGACCTGTCATCGACTTAGTTGCAGAAACTGCAACGTGATCAGCATCTTTTCCAAGCGCTGCCCGCAAAGCATTTGCTTCAGCCACATCTCCTGCAGGAGTTGAGGTCGCATGAGCATTTAAATGGACAATGTCTGCAGTTGTTAATTCAGCATCTCTTAAAGCGAATCTAACTGCGCGCTGCACACCAGCACCTGATGGGTCTGGTGCTGCGATATGGAAACCATCTGATGAGAGCCCTTGACCTGCAATCTCACAATAAATCTTTGCTCCGCGTGCTTTAGCGTGCTCGTACTCTTCAAGAACAAGGATTCCGCCACCTTCGCCAAGAACGAAACCATCACGATTTAGATCATATGGACGTGATGCGCGGGCAGGATCATCATTGCGAGTAGATAAAGCTTTCATTGCTGCAAAAGCTGCCATCGGAAGTGCGTGACATGCCGCCTCAACGCCGCCACTAACAACAATGTCTGCGCGGTTATTGCGGATCATTTCAAATGCATAACCAATTGCTTCCGCGCCCGATGCACATGCACTTACAGGTGTGTGGACGCCAGCTTGTGCTTGTAATTCCAGACCAATGTTTGCAGCTGGTCCATTAGGCATCAGCATCGGCACAGTGTGGGGGCTAACTAACCGCGCGCCTTTTCCATTCAAAATGTCGTATTGCTCAAGAAGAGTAGTGACACCACCGATTCCTGATGCGACTACAACACCTAATCGCTCTTTGTCTATCTCAGGAGATCCAGCATCTTTCCAAGCCTCGCGTGATGCGATCAATCCAAACTGCTCTGAACGATCTAGGCGTCTGATTTCAACGCGCTCCATTTGCTCACTTGGCTCAACTGCAACTCGCGCTGCGAGGGTCACTGGGATGGTTTGTGCCCAATCCTCGGTTAGAGAGCGCACACCACTTTTGCCAGCCAAAAGGCCAGCCCAAGTAGTTGCTACATCTCCACCAAGAGGGGTGGTTGCACCAAGACCTGTGACAACAACGCGACGACGAGTCATTGTTTAAAAACTTACTTTGATGCGTTAACTATGAAATTGACTGCGTCTCCAACAGTTACCAAATCTGTAACACTCTCATCAGGAATCTTGACTCCGAAACGCTCTTCAGCTGCAACTACAACCTCAACCATGCTGAGTGAGTCAACATCTAGATCGTCTGTGAAGTTCTTATCTAACTCAACTGATGCAGCAGGAATGCCGGCTACTTCTTCAACGATTTCCTTAAGTCCTGCTAGTACATCTGCTTGTGCAAGTGCCATTGTCTTTATGTCCTCTTCTATGTAGATCGGGCGTGCAAGGTGTTTATTGTGTATCAAGTGAGCTCTTACTTACGAGTATTGCACGCCGTAAGTGGCGTAAATCTCAAGAATTCTTACGGCTTAGGCGGAAGTTCAACAACCTGTCCCGCGTATACCAAACCTGCGCCATAGCCAATTAGTAGTGCCAATTTTCCGTGCAATTCCGGATGCTCTTCCAAAACTCGATCCATCGCTAAAGGAATTGATGCCGCAGAAGTATTTCCGTTGGTGCGAATGTCATCTGCGATCAAAACAGAATCAGGAATCTTCATTTCCTTGGCCATAGTTTCGATTATTCGAATATTTGCTTGATGTGGAATGAAGGCACCAAGTTCATCAACAGAAACTCCTGCCGCTTCAAGGGCCTGCAAACCAACTTTGCTCATTGAATAGACTGCCCAACGAAATACGACTTGACCCTGTTGGGAAATATTTGGCCAACCAAGTTCGCCAACACCTTTGTCTGGATTCTTCTTGAAATCTAGAAATGATGGAGTCAAAGTTATCGCATCGCGAGAGTCAGCATCCGAGCCCCAAATAGTTTGCCCAATTCGCGGTTGATCGCTTTGGCCAATAACTACTGCTCCGGCACCATCTGCAAATATGAATGCAGTTGCGCGATCATCAGGATCTGTGTAATCAGACAACTTTTCCACACCAATTACCAATACATTTTTTGATGTTCCGGAACGAACTAAGTCACTTCCCATTGCAACGCCATAGCAAAAGCCTGCACACGCTGCACTGATATCAAATGCAGCAGCTTTTGGATTACCAAGTTCATTGATTAACTCTGTTGCAGCACTTGGTGCCTGGAAGGGATATGAAATCGTAGAAAGAATCACTGTGTCGATATCTGCAATTGTTAACTTGGCCCGCTTTAAAGCCATTTCACATGCAGCTTTTGCCATCGAGATAACAGTTTCATCATCACCGGCAAAACGACGTGATTCAATTCCTGTTCGCTGCACGATCCATTCATCAGTTGAATCAATACGATCTACGATCTCTGAGTTTGGGACCACACGCTTCGGGCGATACGTGCCGACAGACAAGATTCTGCTGTGGCCAACGGGTGCAACTGTGATGCTCATGCGTGCCTTCCTGCAAACTCTCGTGCTGCATCTAAATCATCTGCGCTCTTTAAAGCAAAGGTTTCAATTTCACTGGCTGCGCGCTTGAGTAAGCCAACCAGAGTTCCGGCCGGTGGTAGTTCAATGACACCCGTTACACCTAGTGATTTCAAAGTCTCCATGCACAAATCCCAGCGCACTGGGTTAGCGATTTGATTAACAATTCGATTAAGCACCTCAGCACCATCTGTGACTATCTGGCCATCCTTATTTGAGATCACCTGGATGAGAACAGGATGGGTTGTCACCGTTGTGGCTAAAGTGCGAAGCGGCTCTACTGCCGGCTGCATGAACTCTGTGTGAAAAGCTCCTGCAACGGCTAATGCTCGCACTCGAGCACCTGCCGGGGGATTCTCATTAAATGATGCAAGAGCATCAAGATCTCCTGCAGCAACAATTTGTCCTGCACCATTGTCATTTGCAGCAACTAACTTAAATGCAGCAATTGCTGCCAAGACCTCTGTGCGATCTCCGCCAAGTACAGCTGACATTCCAGAAGGTGATGTGCTGGCCGCCTTTGCCATTTCAACTCCGCGTGCGCGAACAATTGTTAGTGCATCACTTTCAGAGATGGCACCGGATAGGGCAGCAGCTGTTAGCTCACCAACAGAGTGGCCTGAAATAATAGCAAAATTCTTGATCCCGAGTGCATGAGCACCGAGTAATGATGCAGCAACAATTAGTGGTTGTGCATTTGCAGTGTCTTTAATTTCTTCAGCATCGGCAACAGTTCCAAGGCGCAATAGATCTAAACCGATTGCGTCTGACCATGAAACAAGTAGTTCTTTGAGAGCTGGGTCTGCAATCCAGCTATTGAACATCCCTGGGGTTTGCGAGCCTTGACCAGGAGCGATGATTGCGAGCACATGTAGATATTAGTGCGCTTAGATACTTACTATCTAGTACGAGAAACAAGCCAAACAAGCACGCTGTGTTCTGCAACCTCAATTTTAGAAGAAGGCGCAGCAATCACTGGCTCATAGGTTGCCACATTCTGTGAAGCATCAAAAATACATCTAAATGTTTCGCCCCAGCTGGCATCTGGCAATGTGAATGTTGTTACCTCACGAGATGAGTTAAGCATCAGTAATAATCCCTTTGTTAGATCTGCTTCAACAAACACAGTGATGCTGCGCTTTTCTTCATCTCTCCAGTGATCATCACTCATTTCATTTCCACCCAGTGAAAACCAGGCTATATCTTTACGTTTTGTGCCTTCATCAACTGCGCCTGTGAAAAACTCTGACGCAACATCGGCTAAGTAAGTTGCACGAATCTGTGCCAGGGATTTAACGGCAGCCAATATGTCAGATTGCTTATCATCTAGCTGCCATGGCAAAGCCCAACCACCATTGAATGAGTGTTCATTTTCTACTTTATGATCCAGTGGCAAGGAGTAGCCGTTGTTAGAACCATTCTGGCTTCGGCTAACTTCATCGCCCATATTGATCATTGGGACACCAGATGAAAGCATCAATGTTGCCAATAAAGATTTCTTTAAGCGATTTCGAATTTCATTGATTCCAGCATCTGATGATTCGCCTTCGTGACCAACATTCCATGAGCGATTTGCGTCACTGCCATCCTTATTATGCTCAAGATTAACTTGGTTGTGTTTGTGGTTGTAGGTAACCATGTCATGAATAGTGAAACCATCGTGGGCTGCAACAAAGTTAATCGATGAGGTGGGACCGCGATAGTGAAATACATTGCTAGAGCCACTAATGCTTGAAGCAATATCTGAAACGCCTTCACCAAATCCGCGCTCTAGATCGCCCAACCAAAACTGCCGCACTGAGTCGCGATAGGCATCGTTCCATTCACGCCAAGGATGTGGGAAATCACCCAATGAATACCTTGAAATATCCCAAGGCTCAGCAATCATTTTGAAGTTACGTAGTACTGAATCAGCACCAATTGCAGCCATGAGGGATGAATTAAATGCACTGTCACTTGTGTAGAGAGCTGTTGTTAGATCAAAGCGGAAACCATCAATACCAATGACTTCAATCCACCAACGAAGCGAATCAACAATTTGTCGCACCGAATGTGGCTTACTTGCCGCAAAGGTATTTCCACATCCGGTCACATCTAGATAATGTCCATTGGAATCTTGACGATAGTAAGCGTGATTATCAATACCACGATAGGAAAGTGTCGGGCCAGCTAATCCACCTTCAGCAGTGTGGTTATAGACAACATCCAGAATCACTTCAATTCCAGCAGCGTGTAGTTGATCAACTGCCCATTGCAATTCTGCGATTGGATCTTGTGTACCGGCGTATGCACGATGTGGTGCGGTGAATAGCATTGAGTTATATCCCCAATGATTAATTCGGCCGCGTTCATAAATTGCTGGCTCAGTCATTGATTGAGCTATTGGCAATAACTCAAGTGCTGTGACTCCGATTGATTGCAAATGCGCAATGGTGCTGGGATGGCCTAGCGCTTTATATGTTCCACGTTCCTCTTCCGGGATTGCTGTGTTAAAAGCTGTTAATCCTTTTACGTGCGCTTCATAAATAACTGTCTTTGCCCACGGGACCAAGGGACGCGCAATCTCACGAGGTCCATGAGCTGTAACAACTGAATATGGAACTTTGCCAGCACTATCTCGTGAATCACGTTCATCTAAATCACCAGCGCCATATGCATCGGTTGCAACGTGACCATAGATTTCAGGTGAATAAGTAACTTCACCATCAATAACGTGTGCGTATGGGTCTAATAATAGTTTTGCTGCATTGAAGCGAACGCCATGTTCTGGAAGCCATGGGCCATAGACGCGATAGCCATATCGCTGACCTGCTTGCACGCCTGCTAAATAGCCATGCCAGATTGGCCCGTTGCGATGGGCCATAGCAAAGCGGGTTTCAACCATCTTGCCGTTGACCTCATTAAACAGGCAAAGCTCGATGGCATCAGCGGCATTGCTCCAGATCGCAAAGTTGGTTCCGCCTTCTGTGACGGTGGAGCCAAGGGTGCGCGGATCTGCAGGAAGCATGGGCGTTATCTTGCCGTTAAATCAGAAAAAATACTTGCTTAAGAGACGCGTGCTTCGTTAACTTCTTGTAAATCCCAGTGTGATTGAGGTGAAAATTCAGGGTAATACATAGTTCCCAGTTCATTTGCCTGTCGCACAAAGATCATCTTGAAGAACTCAATGCTCATCAACAGTAATGCGGCTGGGAAAAGGTCAAAAGATCGCTTGAAGAACCACGGTGTGCCATTTTTTAGCATCCATAGCATTTTAGACTTTTTGCTTGTAGCTGGCGTTTCTTCAATCGTAATTGGTTCGATGCGCCAATTACGACGCAAAAGAATTTCTCTGAAATGAGTAGCCATTAATTGATGGCCATATTTGCTGGGATGCATGCGGTCTACATGCCACACTTTTCTCTCATAAATATCTTGAATAGAGCGAGTAAGAAGAATTTGGGCATTAAATTCACGTCCGACAGAATGAATTACTCGATTGACCGCATTGATGCGACGAGACAAGACCCGAGCTAGCAAACGTGGCAGCGGAACTATTTGAGTGGGATCGTGAAGTTGCAAGAGCAGTACTTCAGCACCTGACTTTTTCAACTCAGAAATGGTTGCTCGTAAATTTTGATGTAGTTTGTTGGGATCAAAGCCATTACGTAGAGCGTCGTTACCGCCCACGATTACTGCTGCAATATCTGGCTTGAATATCAATGCTTTAGGTAGTTGATCTTCTAGAACTTCGGCAGATTGTGCACCTGGACGTGACAGGTTTATGTAGACGAGAGGATCTTGAAAGTGTTTTGCTAGGTAGTAACCCCAACCTCGTGTAACACCATTCTTATCGCTGTCGCCAACACCTGAAGCCGCGCTATCTCCTAAAATTGCAAAAGTAGCAACGCTTTCCATGATTAGGCCGCCCTTAACCTTTTTTGATTAACGGTGACTTCGCGACCTGCGCCATGCAGGCGAAGCATCATCATTAACGTTGAGCTCCATGGATAATTTTCTGCTTGATGTTGGCAACGAATGGGCATAGCCCTGTCTGCAGCACTCAGACCAAGCACCTTCTGGATGGCTTCTGCAAAGGACTTTGGATTGTTCTGAGCAACTGCTCCAACGGGTTGATTGGAATCAAGAAGCAAGAATTCACCAACAGCGCTGGTAGAAGATGCAACCACGGGAGTTCCAGAGGCAAGTGATTCAAGTGCTGCTAGACAAAAAGTTTCGATCGGTCCTGGCGCAATTGAAACATCAGCACTTGCAATGATTTCTGCAAGCATTTTTCGATCAACGATATATCCCATGAATGTGACAGGTAGGTCCTTAGATATAGCCTTCAAATTTTTAAACATTGGCCCCATACCGACATAAATGAGTCGAGCATTAACCCCTGCCGCCAACAATTCCTTTAATGCCAATATTGAGTTTTGAGGATTCTTTTCCTTTGACATACGACCACAGTGCAAAAGCAATACATCAGCGCCCTTTAGAAGTTCAGTTCTTAAAGACTCATTTCGGCGATATGGGGAGAAGTTTTGTAAGTCAACACCAAGAGGGACATGGGTGAGATTTTGAGTTTTAATCTCGCGAAATTCTCTTGAAGCAAAATCAGTTGTTGCAATTACGTTATGGAAACGACTGGCAAGTCTTGCATTGTGCCAATTAACAAACCACTTCAAATCAAATTTAAAGAAGGACTTAACCAGCCCAGAGAGTGTTTCATGGCTAAATACAACTGTGTGAATGCCTCGCTTCTTAGCCCAGAGGCCCACCTTAGACAAAGTGAAACGGTCAGAAACTTCTAAGGCATCTGGCTTGAGAGTAATGAGCAATTTCTTAATATCACGATTATTTCGAATAATTCGGTATCCACCGCTAAATGGTAAAACAATTGAAGGAACGGTTATTTTCTTACCGTGCAGAGTTTCCTCGCAAAAGAAGCCGTTGCCAGGAACTATGTATGTGAACTCATGACCTCGGGCGATGTATCCAGATCCCAGCTCATGCAGTGTTGTTCTAATGCCACCAGATTTTGGTCCATAAAAATTAGCAATGTGAACAATCTTCATGCGACTCTCTCATTCTGCTTCGCCTGGCTCAGCACCAAATCCTTGTAGTGTGAAACGAGCTGACTATTTACTAGTTCCCAAGTGCGATGAATTACTGATTCTCTTGCACGCTCACTCATTAATCTGTGCTCAGAAGAGTGCAGGATTTGATTAACACTGTGATTGAGTGAGTAGGTATTTGAAGTATCAATGAGGAAACCAGTCCAGCCATGCTTTACTAAATCGGTTGGCCCGCCAGAATTTGGTGCGATAACAGGAACACCGGAAGCTAATGCCTCTTGAATTGATTGGCAGAAAGTTTCATGCTTTCCGGTGTGAACAAAGATGTCCAGAGATGCGTAGTAACGTGCAAGATCTTCTCCACCTTGGTAGCCAACGAATTTAGCATTAGGCAATTCACGTTCAAGTCTCATGCGTGATGGTCCGTCGCCAACAATTACTAGTTGGATATCATCACGCTTATCAAGAACAGCTAAATCATCGATGCGCTTTTCATTTGCCAAGCGACCGACATAGCCAACAAGTTTTCGATCTGGACGATCGCCTAGAAGTTCACATCGCAAGTTGATATCTCGCTTTTCGGGGGAGAACTTGACTGAGTCAACTCCGCGCTGCCAAAGATGGACGTTGTTTACCCCAGAATTCTTAAGATCTTCGCAAGACCAATTTGAAGGAGCCAATGTTCTAGTCGTGCGTGTATGAATTCTTGCAACCCATTTTTTGAGTGAGTCATGGGCGATCGTTAAGCCATAGTGACGAGCAAAACCGGCCACATCGGTTTGATAGATAGACAGAGTCGGAATTTGTAGTCTTTCAGCAACTCGGGCTGCATAATTTCCGAGAAAGAACGGTGAAGCTAAGTGAATAACATCTGGAGAGAATCCATCAATTAGTGGTTCTAAAGTTTTGTGAGGAAAACCCACAGGCAACATGCCTTTCATTTCAAAGCTAGGAACACGTTTGACGCGATAACCCGCGTACTCATTAACGCCACCGGCACTAACAGGCGCGATCACTAAAGCTTCATGACCTTGGCTGCGCAGATATTCGAGAACTCTTAAGACTGAGTTAGTGACGCCGTTTATCTGGGGGAGGAAGGATTCGGTCACGATAACTACCCGTAGCGGCGTACTCATGTGGATAGATTGAGGCAGTTCTCAGGCTTCAAGTAGAAGTTGAGGTTACAAGTCGGCAAACCCCACATGAAATCTGCTTTTTGGGTGGTGATTAGGGTTACTGACCAGTAACATTTGCCCCATGAAGATTGCCGTATGCGTAAAGCAGGTCCCGGACTCCTGGGCTGAAAAAAAGATGGTCAATGGAATTCTTGATCGTGAAAATGTTGATGCAGTACTAAATGATCTTGATGAATACGCAGTTGAAGAGGCGTTACGCATCGCCGAAGCACATGGTGGAAACGAAGAAGATGGAACTAACACCATCACAGTAATTTCAATGGGACCAGAGCGCGCAACTGAAGCGGTTCGCAAAGCCTTATCTATGGGCGTTAATGATGCGATCTTGGTGACCGATCCAAAGCTTGCTGGCGCAGATGCGCTCGCAACATCAGCTGTTTTGGCTGCGGTAATTGAAAAGGGTGGCTTTGATCTAGTTATTTGCGGAACAGAATCAACTGATGCTCGCATGAGTGTTGTGCCAGCGATGTTGGCTGAACGTCTAAATGCAGCTCAACTTACTTTTGCTTCAAAGGTTGAAGTTGATCCTGCAGCGGGCAAGGTTTCAATTACGCGTGTTACAGAAGCAGGCGTTGATGAAATGCACGCACAGTTCCCTTGTGTTATCTCTGTTGTTGAAAAGATAAATGAGCCTCGCTACCCATCATTTAAGGGAATTATGGCCGCCAAGAAAAAGAGTATCGAGAGCAGAGATTTAGCAGCTGTCGGAGTTTCGGCAGAAGGTGCCTGGTCACTAGTTGCCGATGCAACACCACGTCCGGCACGCGCGGCAGGAATTAAAGTTACAGATGATGGAACCGGCGGCGAACAACTGGTTTCATTCCTAGCAGAAAAGAAATTGATATGAGCACAGTGTTGATTCTGGCT
>Ga0209297_1000263_pt1 | contig 35291 bp, 29 predicted proteins | sample S_130805_MF_Meta_FD_187322 | JGI IMG/M metagenome (GOLD analysis project Ga0209297, IMG submission 187322) | Freshwater microbial communities from Lake Simoncouche, Canada to study carbon cycling - S_130805_MF_MetaG (SPAdes) (version 2) | ecosystem: Environmental > Aquatic > Freshwater > Lake ...
AATTATAAGCGGTATTGATATTGATGCTATTATAATTAATATGTCTGTATACATAAATGAACTCCTTATGTTTTGTATATTATAGCAAATAGTTGCAAGAAATGCAAGAGATAAAAAAGCCGCTTAATAAGCGGCTTTGTTTATTACCAGGTACCTGTACCGTGTGCAGTTCGTTTCCAAATATCGGTAGTATTGTCCACATAGTTAGCAGTGCAATAATACATGTAATCAGCATCAAATGCAACCATTCCTACTTTGTCTCCAGTTACACCGTAGCTATGTGCTGGTACTGCAACTTTTTGATATGCAGTTGTTTGTATAGTAGTGTCAGGGAATGTTAATTGACCGCTTGAATTAAATTGCCATTGACTTGTTATACCACTGTTAACAATTACTTTGCCGTAGGTGTTATCTTGGGCATTGCGTCCACCTTCTATATAAACATTTCCAGCAGTTTTACCTGTTGATGCACTACCACTTGGTAAATTTGAACCACGAATAACCAATGGTGCTGCAGCATTATTGGGTGTGAGATAATCATTAGTAAACGGTTGAACTACTATACCATCGTCGTAGTAAATATATAATTCTGGACCAGTACCGCCTGTGTTGTGTGATGGGTGCAATCCAATACCGTGACTAGCATGTATATAGTTTGGAGAAGTATCAATGAATGTAGAACCTGGTAATTTTAATTTACCATCTGTGCCAAATTTCCAATCATTGCCGTTGACACCAATTGCTGTTCCACTTGGTATATAATTTGCAGTATATAACGTTGCAGGGAATGATTTTCCACTTACATTGTCAGTAGTTATCAGCCCACTATACGTATGATTTGGATATTGATTAACACTACTTCCGGTTACTTGTGAGCTAGACCCGTCCGCCCATCTGATATATGTTGTTGTTTTTGGCGTACGAGTAATCCAACCGTTGTAACCTTGTATAAGAGTACCCGATGTTACAACTGATCCAGTATATGGCACACCGGATTGGGCAAGTGTAAATCCAGCACCCGGATTGTCATTGTCTCTAAAATTTAAATCGCCCAACAACTGACCACCGACTATTATTTTTGTGTGCAGGTCAAAAGTTCCAGTGCTTGTGCCTGGTACAAAATCACCGTTTGTAGCAATAGTACCTGTTGTAGTAGTAGCATTTGGAACCGGAGGATCAAATAGATTATTATGTACAGTATTGCCTATATTAACAACAGTTTCAGTTCCACCGGACAACGCGCCGCCTGTAGTGTTATTATAAATGTCAGAGGCATATGGACCATAACTGTAACCAACTTGTGATACTGGAGATATTGTAGACGCATTAGGCAATGTTAAGTTACTATTAGTACCAAATGTCCACTGATGTGTATTTAAATTAGTACCAACAACTACATTACCTGCATTTTTCTCAATCTTAACATATTGGTCGTCATCACCTAAATACATGTCAACAGTAGTTGGATTACCAGCTACTAAATGTACGTGACTAAATTCAGAATTTGTTATACCGTTATTAGTTACAGTAACAAAGTGACCATCTGGTAAACCATTATATTCAAAATTGTGGTCTACGCCTGCTACTCCTACTGCACTACCTAGTGTAAAAGTAAATGTTGTGATATTACTATTAGCAGGAATAGTCCATTGAATAGATTGTGGGTTTCCTGTGCCGCCGCCTGGGAATGTTATTTGACCAGTTAATGCACGACCTAATTGTTCTGCAGTGCAACCTGAGAATGTATAATTAACAGTTCCAAAATATTGTGAATCACTTGTAGTTACAAAAACAGCCTGAGAAGCACCGTATACAATATAACCGCTTGCGGTTACTGTCCACCCAACTGTAGTTGGACGAATAACTAAACTTTGCCCAGCAGCTGCAGTAGGTGGAGCAAATGCTATAGTATTAGATGTTTCACTTACAATGCTACCTTGCGGTAATGTTAAGTTACCATCTGTTCCAAAAGACCATTGATGAGAATTAGCTTGTAATGTTAATGCACAGTTAGCATCTGCAGATAATTTTATGCTACCGTCAATATTAAGATCTAAATTCCCACTCCAACCTGTAAGATGATTTCCGTCTGTAGCAATATTACCAGGTACTGTTAGTATACCATCGGACGCAAAATACCAACCTGCAGTTATTAAGTTATTTGGATCAGTTTCGTTAATTGCTTCTAAGCTAATACCTTCTCCGCTTGTAATATGAAATCCCATACCGACTCTAATAGAGGTATGTGCGCGATCAAATACAATTCCGCCATTTACTGGCAAGTTTAAATCGCCATTATTATCAAATTTCCATTGATGTGCAGCAGTACTAAATTCGGTAGCAATAGTTGCACCAGTTGAATCAACCCACATCCAAGTTTCTTCGCTATGTGAATTGTCTGGTCCAATTGTTATACCTGTAAAGTTTAGTTCACCAGTACCGGCGACACCTTTTAATGTGCTACCGTTAATAATGCTGCCGTCTGCTAAATGTAATACGCCATTCGTATCTAATTCTAGTCTATAATGTTGATTTGGATTTGTTGCGTTTGTGTTATATAGTTTAGAAGTTGTAACTTGATCAATGCTATTTGTAGTAAACCCTTCGCCTAATTTAACCCCGCCTAAAAATGACGGCGTGGCTACTTCGTTAAGTGCAGCTACCCCAGGAATGCCTTGTTCACCAACAACTCCCGGTATACCTTGTGGTCCAATATCCCCAACAAAGAATGATAATGCAGACCAAGTTGATGTGCCGTTGCCAATTTTAATTTTGTCTAATGTAGTATCTAATCCAAGTTCGCCTTCGCTTAGAATAGGATTTACTGCCGTCCAGTTTGTAGTAGTATCCCTTCTTATTTGTATTTTATTTGCCATTATGCGGCTCCTCCGTTGATTAGCATATCTGTAAATGTATCTGTAGTAGCGTTACCGCCGTCAAAAATTAGATCCTCAAATATTGTAGAAGCAAAACCGTTATCTACAGTTGCAGATGTATTATATAAATCTAGTGCATTATTTGGGTCGTCATAAGTAGCAGTTAAACCAAACAGAGTACCGTTGGCTATCATTTCTGCTATTGTGTCTTGTATAAGTTCTTTTAGATTGGCAGATGATCCGCCAGTGAATGTGTACAATTCCTCAAAGTTAGCATTAACTTTATTAAACGCGGCGAATAAACTATCACCACTTCTGTCGTTCGGAACTGTACCTGTTTTAATAATTAATCGTGACATAAATGATCCTCATTCTAATATTTATCGTAAAATGAGGATCAACACGTATTGGTAGTTGTATAAAGATGTAATACCGGGTAAGATGTGTCTAAATAACATTCAAACCCATGCACTGCTGCTCTAACAAAAAATGCTCTGTCTTCCCAAGTAGTACATGATAAATTGTAAATTGGATTATAGTTTACACCAGCTAATAATACGTTTCTTTTAATTAAATAACACCCGCCGATCATACCAACTTTGTACAATCCGGGTGTTCTAAATAGTCCTATAGGAAAATTACCAAACTCATAAAAATCAGACATCCATGCATTTGGCATCTCTTCTTCACTAGATTTCCATTTAGTCCAAATTACTTCGCCAACAATGTCTTTATCTAATGATAGTAGATGCTGTAGCATATCAGGGTGGGCAATCTGATCACTATCAAATGTTAAAAAATAATCGTAGTTATTAACTTTTGCGTAATTTAATAACATATTACGCATAATTCCAACTTCTTTTAAATTCTTAGGATTCCATATATGCGGTTTATATAGTGTGCTAGTGTTAAACTCTATATACTCGTTATCATTTAACAATGGTTTTAAATGCGGAGAATTATGTAGTATAAAGAATAAATCAAAATCACCTTCCATTTCTCGTAATGCTGTAATATACTGTTCAAAAATTTCAGTAGTTTGATTCACTGGTGCGCCGACTAATATTTTCATAAATTAACCAACGAATACAAATCAAACCCACCCTTGTAGTGGTGTAATGCAGAATTCCAAATTACATACGCTGGGATATTATATGTTTGCGTCAATGTAAATGCAAATAAGATATCTTCAGATGTAATATTATTGTTAGATTCACGCCATATATTCTTAGGTAACTTTTCAACTAATCTTCTATGTAGCAATATACCAGAACCACCAAATATATTAGTTTGTTTTAACTCATACTTTCCACTTGGTGTATACTCTGTTAACTCTAATAGTTCAGTTGTATCTAGCGACATGTTCCATTTTAGTTTATTAGTAATACCAGGAACAAATAAACAATCAACAGTTTGTTGTTCTACAAATTTAAATAGATTAGGAGTTGCTGGATGCATATCAGAATCAAGATAGAATAACCACTCGGCAGTTGATTCATTTAAGAATCTTTCCATAAGTTGATTACGACCTTTACACACAGAATAACTTTTTTGCAAAAATGGTTTATGATTATTATCAGTTAGCCATTCTACTAAATTTGCATCTATTTCGCCAGTATGTGGAATACAAATTTGAATCATATTAAATCCAGCAAATTTATAATAGTGTTGGTATCTTTGGTTAGTATTTCACCATTACCTATTATACACGATTGTAGAATATTCCAATTACGTTCATCTAATGGAGTATCTACAAAAGTTGTATAACCAAATAAACTAGCATCAACGGAGCAATTTGATATTTGTTTAATAGATGGTTTACTACATCTATTATACCAGTCTAATTTTTCTAGGTATATACCATTAGTAAAGGTCTCAAATAACGGACATTGTTGTTCTTGATATTTTGAATTGGTAAAACATGGAACTAAAACTTGTGATGTATCAATTTGTAAAGTGCGTAAAAATTGTACTTCCCAAAATTTAGGTAAATAACAATCATTTGTAATTACTAATACAACACGGTTTTCTATAGCTAATTCAGGCTTATCAGTAACGGTAATTTTTACACTAGGTTCAGTGTTTGTATTATTAAATGGTGTTATGATATGATATGAATTTGTATTAGCTTTTAATGTTTGTTCTAAAACATGATTTACCATATTAGCACTAGATAAAACTATAATATCAAACATGATTATCCTGTATTATGCATCAATAATCTTTCTGCAAAATATACCTTTGCATTAGCCACTGATATATTACCAACTTGAACGCCGTCATCGCAATGAATAGGGTCCACCGAGGTTACACCAGTATATGATAGATCTGCTGATAAAAGCTCATCATCAACTAATACATCTTTTGATTCTACCCACATAGTAACACCGTTTCTACGTATCCAGACTTCATGTTCTGGGGTTGGTTCTACTATAGAATTATTTGCGCAGGTAATACGTATTAAGTTATACGAAGTATTTGTATCTAGTACGAACGTTACTTTTTCGTTAGACATTTCATGAGTATGTGGGTCAATTGCTTTTACGGTATCACCGACTTTAATACCTCCTATAGCATTTTGAGTATTATCAGCCATCGTAATTAGTGTATGTGTTGGTAAACACGTCCAAGTTATATTTAATATACCAGAAACTCCGGATGCTACATGAGTCGCTTTCACATACCCAACATTGTTGCCAGGGCCAGGACTTGAAATGTAACTTGCAGCAGTTAATGTGTATGGTCTTGTGCGCAAAGTACCAACTGTTGGAAAGTTAGAATATATTGCCCAGGTTAATAATGTGCAGTCTGTGCTAGTAGTACTGTTTGAGTAGTTTATCAGTACAGTCCAAGTATTTGCATAATCTACCCATGATGCTGCAGTAGGACCGGAAATCACAATTGATGTAATTGACGGAGGTCCATTACTCTTCCCGTACCCATCACTCATTGCAATAGTACCACTAGGTTTTACAAACAAAGTACGGACAGTTGTTTGATCCATTTGAATAGAAGTAGTACCAGTTAACGCAAGTTCTACATTAACTTGATTTAAGGATATTGCTGATCCTGCTGTGGGTAATGCCATATTATATCTCTATTTGTTTTAGTTGACTAATAGTGGTGCAGCTATCTATTTCTACAATTTTTGGGATTTCATCATCCCATAACGAATCAATATAATCATCTACAGCTATTAACATGATCATCAATTGATCTTTTGTTACAGAAACTTTAACTTTATTATTATACCAACCACAACTTTCACCGTCTGCTAATCGTAGAAGTTTAGTCATAATAAACAATCGCCCCCAATTAGTCGCTGAAATAGTAAATGTAACTCCGTCTATATCAACCTCAATTGGCGTCATCTCCAATGCATCTAATTTATTTCTATGATTTTGTTTAAGTGTTGTCTTAATATGTTCAATTGAACGTTCAGTAGGAGTGTATGTACCAATTGCTTTACCTGAGGTTAAATCCCAAGATATATCAGTTCCATTAAACAATATATTATCAAATCCGGTATCGTTAATAATTTCTCCAACTTGATATATTTTTAGTGTATCGGATATTACTAATGGATTATTTATAGGCACCACACCGTGTTTGTATGCTAACATATCTGAACTTAACATATCATTAGAACCGTGTTGATTTAATACTTTATTAAATTCGCTGCTGCTCCAATTCAATGGACCTAAAATTATATCATTATTTAATGTAAGCACAAACTGTTCAGTTCCTGCGTATCCTATAGTTTGATCCCATGGTATTTCTTTTTCAACAATGACTGGAGTTTTTACTAATAACAATTTTTCATCTAATTCTAGTTTAACTTTGTTAATATCTTCAACTTGTTCAATCCAGCTAAACACAGTTTCAGCAGTTAAACTATTATAATCAATAAAGTTATGCGGATCTACTGAATTAAAATAAGTTTCTTTATAAACATCAGCAACATAGGTTGTTTCTTTAACTTGATATCGCCATGTAACTCGTTTAACTACACTAGATAAGTTATCAACTGATGGAGTTGTATATAACGATAATATTTCCCAAGAATAATCTTTCATTAGTTGATACCTTTTAATTTGTTAACTTCAATCGTCAGTTCTTTAATTGCTTCAATTAACAACGGTACTAGTTTTTCGTATTGTACAGTTTTATAATTTTCACCACTAATTGAATATTCAGTGCCATCGTCATGTTTGCCAATATCAAACGGAGCAGGCACAACAATCTGAGGCAATACTGCTTCAATTTCTTGTGCAATTACACCAACTTGATCATCTCGATTAATATAACCAAAGCTAGCAGCAACGTCATTTGCATTAAATGTTACTCCGCTTATTTTTAAAACTTTATCTAATGCATTTGGTATTACTTTAATATTTGTTTTTAATCGGTTATCTGAATAATATGCTGTAATATTGTTGGTGGCTCTAATCTCACCACCTGTCCCGGACGCGCCTGTTCCTACACCAATTGATGTTATTTGGATTCCAACTCCGGAAGCAGATGCGATTGTATCAGTAGCATGATTTAATAAAATTGCCATTTTTAAACTCCAGTAGAGCCTGTCATGTCGTCTTGAGCTGCTACCCAGTTATAAACTTTTTCTAAAAATGCAGTGCCATCTTGAGATTCTACTTGATCTAAAGGTGCATGATATCTACGAAAATCAATGTCTTTTGTATCGTCATTTGTTGGTTTAGTAGCATATCCAACTACGTCAATCATTACTGAAAATAATGCGCTGCGTTGACGTGAAATTGATGCAGTTACTACTCTAAAATATGCACCTTCAAATGGTACACCGTAGTTTGATGTTGCTAAATCTAATTGTATTGCCATGTTATATTCCTTATTGTATTTTATTTATGCGTAAGTTACTTCAACAGAATCTAAATTACAGACCCAGCGTATGCTTGTTGTTAACTTTGCTCCACTGGTTACAGTAAGTGCTTTATTAGTTGCGTCGACTGTAAACGTAGGTTGTGTTGTTAAACCTATAGTGTCAACTATTGTTTCAATAGCTATACTAGAGATACTCACAGTACCTGCGTTATTAACGATTGCCCCTTTAATTAGATAACTTGCCATGTTTGCGGATGCAGTTTGCTTGGCTATTAGAGTGCCAAAGAATGTCATAGCTTGGTTGGTTGCCACGATAAGTTGGTTAGTTGTTGATGCTGCTGCTGCGTCTGAGGTTAATACTACGGCTGTTGTGGTTGTGGTTGATGCACGAAGAATTATTTTACCAAATTGTGAATCGCCATTTGCTGAAAATAGCCCAGAAGCATATGCGTACTTACCATACTGATTTGTTTGTGAATAGTATCCAATGGAGAATGTTTTATCTGCAACGGCATTATTGCTAACACCAATTGACACACCTCCATTAGATGTAGTACAACTACTTCCAATAGCTATGCCATTTGACCCATTATTAAGTGCAGCATTACCTATTGATATTGAATTAAAACCATTGGTTGCGGCATTTTTACCTATCGCAATAGAATTATTACCGTTTGCCCCATAACTACTCGTATTATTCCCAATAGCCGCAGCAAAACTGTCTGTGCCAGATGCATATGAACCACCTAACGCAATAGCACTAGTTCCAGCTGATTGTGCACCATTAGAACTTGAACCGGTTCCGATTGCAAGTGAAAACAACGATGATGCAGCAGCACCGGTACCAATAGCAATACTACCTTGACCACTAGCAACTGCTTGATACGACCCGATGGCAATAGCTTCTGTACCTGACGCTGTGCTCGTTCTACCAAGAGCTAAAGAGTTCCAGCCGGATGCAATACTTCGTACAATTGTGTTATCGTAACTTTCAACATAACCACGCATTGGTTTTTTGTTAGCAATTTGCCAATTTGTACCGTCACATACTATATCAAGCCCTTCACCGCTACGTAATAGTATGGTGGTCATTGCATCAATTGTTTCTGTACCGTTTGGGTCAACAGTTATAACAAAATTTGAAAGTGATGATGCTGAGGTGTTCCAAATAGAACAAGTAAATCCAGATCCTAATGTTGTCGCTGCCGTTAGTGATACAGTAAAGCTAGCTCCGGAACAATTTATTACTTTTCCTAGGTCTCCAGCAACTACAGTGTATGCAGCTGTTGTATTGGCAATTGTTTTAGTAGCACTCCCTCCACTGCTAATTACTAAATCTCCACTACCTAGTAACGTAGTACCATTGATTGATTTAATATTAGTTGCTGATACTAGAGCTGGTTGCTTAGAGTTAAACGTAGTCCAGTCTGTGGATGTTAATATACCGCTTACTGATGTACTTGCATTTGACAATGCAGCTTGCTTAGAGTTAAATGTATTCCAATCTGTAGATGTTAATATACCACTTACTGATGTACTAGCATTTGATAACGCAGCTTGCTTAGAGTTAAACGTATTCCAATCTGTAGATGTCAGATAACCACTTGCGGATGTAGTGGCAGCAGCTATGCTAATAGTAGGTGTTGCACCACCACTTGAAACTATAGGTGCAGTGCCTGTCACTGAAGTTACTGTGCCGCTGTTAGTTGTTGTAAGTATACCATTAATATCAATAGTCAAACCTGTACCAACTTTAATACCACCTAATGTAGATGCACCAGCAGTTGGTAAAGTATATGAACCTAGTTTAGAATTAAACGTAGTCCAGTCAGTAGATGTTAATATACCACTTACAGTTGCACTAGCATTACTTAAAGCAGCTTGCGCACCTAATGCAGTTAGCGCAGCTGATGCTGATGTTGCACCAGTACCACCACTTGCAACTGCTAGTGTGGCGCTAAGTCCAGCTGCAGTACCAGTTGTGTTTTGATTTAAAGTTGGGAATGTACAATTTGTAAGTGTACCACTTGTTGGCGTACCTAAGATAGGTGTAACTAATGATGGACTTGTTGATAATACAACATTTCCAGTACCGGTTGAAGTTGTAACACCAGTTCCGCCTTGCGCTACACTTAATGCAGTAGTTAACCCAGTTAACGAGGTAATGTCGCTGTTAGCTCCAGAAGCAGCTTGACCTGCTAAGGTGTCGCCAATTTGTAATTCTTGAAATGTTGCACCGTTAAGTACTACGGGATATCTTGCTGTCATTAAGTTATACTCACTTGAATTGATATGGTGGAACGTGATAATACTGCTACATAATTAATAGTTACTGCAATATTAGAAAGCGTTGTACCGTTTCTTGTTAACACAGAAACAGTTTTTGGTATGGTCGTCCAAGATGCAGTAGTTCCGTCTGTTGTTAGGTACTTACCTAAATTACTAGTTTGTGTTGGCAATGAAATGGGCGCAGGTTGCGACACCCATGTAGTGCCTGTAGAAGTCAAAATATACCCGGCAGTTCCTGGTGAAGTCAGTCCTGTACCGCCATTTGCTACCGGTAATGTGCCGTAATTAGAGCCTCTTAACAATGCAGATAAATTTTTCATTATTATACAATTCCTTTATTACGTATTTAGTATCATACAGTTGGCCAGCTTACATTAAAAGGAAAACCTTCTTGTGTAGTAATATCACGTAACGATTGTCTGTATGTAGACCAAGATGTTTTAACTGCTTTAGTAAACGGTGCATCAGTTACTTGTGTCCAGTCAGACTCTTTTAATAATTGATCACGTTTTTCTCTAACATTTGCAGATTCAACTGCAATATCAGCTGTAAGATCCTCTTCAGTCTTATCAGCAACTTCAACAGTAAATACTTGATTATCTTCAATGTATGGAGCAACTGGTATTAGTTTTTGAGTTGTTTTATCGTGTGGTTTCCAGATAGTAACTCCCAATGCTGAGTTTGCTTCCATAAAACTGGTGTCTGGACCAGTAGTAGGAAACGATGTAGCAGGAAAGAGTTTTTTGTAGTGACCAATCTCAACAACTTGGTTGTCTTGTATAATTGCAATATCCATTTTAATATCCTCCAGATGTTGGTAATGGTGCTGTTGGTGGTGTGAAGTTTTGGGTGTAGCGTGCTAAGCCTTTTGTTATACGGAGGTCGTCTATGTAACCATTTAAGAACGTGTTTGCGTTGCCATTTTCTGAACCAACTCTCCACTGTATTGGACCGCCACCATCAACGCTTACCGAAGTGGTTATACCATTGTCGTAAATCCCATTTACATAAAGAGATATATTTGTTCCGTTTCTAACAATAGCCAAATAATACCATGTGTTTTCTACAACTACAGTATTACTTACAATACTTCTGGTTGCAGAATAATTATTAATATCAAATGTAAATTTAGTTGGAGCATCACCATGTCTATCGGAAAGCGATATGGCATTAGTTCCCCATGCAGCAGAATTATTTAATATTTGCGGGTATGTTGATGTTCTAGTTAATGGATAATACCAAAATTCTATAGTAAAATTACCAGTACCAAAGCCTAAATCTGAAGATGATGACGTTATTAAATAATTACTGCCGCTAAATTTCATACTACCAGTACCAAATTTCTTCACACTTGTATTAACAGTTACGCTACCTGTATTCGTAATAGTCTTAGGCCTGCTACTCAAATCAGTGAATACCTGTGAGCCATTAGTACCATCACCATTCAACAACAAACTAACCTGAGCATAATTCTCATCATACTGAGTACCGGTTACGATTGGGTCTTCGTAGGTTGGTGGTGTAAAGTTAGCAGTGTATCTGGCGTAGCCTTTTGTTATGCGTACGTCGTCGATGTAGCCATTGAAATTTGGGTTACCTACATGAGAGCCACCAACTTCTAAATGCCCGTTAGCAGAGTAGTTAAAGGAATCTGTAGTACTACCACTACCATCCATTACACCATTAATGAAGATTTTAACAGTACCACTTGCCCTAGTTACTGCAATGTGAAACCAAGAGCCGGTTGTTACGAGAGTTGAGCCCATTATCATATTCGTTCCCGATTGGGGGGAAGAAGAACCCCAAACAAGATAGCCTGCTGGATACATATATAACACCCAGCCTACATTTTTACCTAAAAGTATCGCAGTCTGTGTTCCAACGGCACTCCAATTTACCCATGACTCTATAGTAAAATCACCTGTTCCAAATGATACCGCTTGATTGTCTGCGTGGGTAGTGTAGTCGCCAGTACCATCGAAATACATACTACCTGTACCATACTTCTTAACTGCGGTACTAATCTGAGCATTACCATAAGCTGTAACCGTCAAGTTATTAGGAGATTCATCTGTAAACGATGTACTACCGTTAGTACCATTACCTCTTAGCAATAACGATGTATCAACACGATTAACGTCAAATGCTGTACCAGTTGTAGTAGCTAATGCGTAGGTTGGTGGTGTAAAGTTAGCAGTGTATCTGGCGTAGCCTTTGGTTATTCTTATGTCATCGATGTAGCCATACACTTGACTCATAGCAGCATTTGTCCACCAATTTCCAATAACCTTTGGATATGCCAATCGAGATACAATACTTCCAGAAATTGCTGTTAAATTTAAATCTCTAACTCCATTGATATAAAGTTGCCATGTTGTTCCACTTCTGACAAATGCAATATGATTCCACGCATTCTGTGTGATACTAATTGTACCAATGCCATTACCACCTAAATCGGAATTGATTAAATTCCAACTAGTGCCATTGCTAGATGCCCATAAACCAATTTTTTGATTTGTTGATACTGAACTATAATCAATACCTATACTATAATCAGCTCCAAAACTACCATGATACAAAGCCTGCCTAGCAGTAGATGTTGGATACCACCAAAACTCTATAGTAAAATCCCCAGAACCAAATTCAATATCCGCTGTAGATTGGATTGATAAGTAATCCCCACCGCCATCAAAGTACATACTACCTGTGCCATACTTTTTAACTGCAGTGCTAATTTTAGTGTCACCATATGCAGTAATAGTCTTAGGACTACTACTTAAATCCGTAAACGCCGTACTACCATTAGTTCCTTCACCTGTCAATAACAACGATACGTTAGCGTAATTAGGGTCAAAACCTGTTGAGATATACTGAGTAGCAAATGCCTGGCTAGGTGGTGTAAAATTAGCTGTATATCGTGCGTAGCCTTTGGTTATTCTAGCATCATCAATGCAACCATAAAACCTTTGTGATCCATCTGGATAAGGTATACTACCTACACCAATATTTTCAGCTTTATGATCAAATGATGCTGAAGTTAATGTGTATACTAATACACCGTTTAAAAATAGTCGAGCTGTTGTATCACTGTACGTGTATGATAATGCAGCATGACTCCAAGCATTTAATGCAGGTATTGATGTCGAATTATGATTTTGACCTGAAGAAATACTAAAAGATAAACAACCTGTACCAGAGTCCGTGTACAGCTGCCAAGAGCGACCTGAAGCGCCACGCTTACTAAAAATTTGACCGTAGTCGTTGAAGTTTACTGGGTAGATCCATGCTTCCAACGTAAAATCTTTATTGGATAAATCAAAAATATCACTATTTAAGAAATAAACATGACCACTCCCAAAGAACATACTACCAGTACCATTCTTCTTAACATCAGTGATAAGTTGAACATTACCGTAAGGTATAGCCGTCAGATTATTCTGAGTACGGTCTTGGATTTTGTAGGAAGGAAGTGCTGCGGTCGGTGGTGTAAAATTACCTGTGTAGCGAGCGATGCCTTTGGTTATTCTTAAATCATCCATATATCCAGCCCAAGGCGCAACTGGGCTTGATGTATCACCGCCTATAGCCTGTATTGTAGACGTTGCAAAATTTGTTGAAGTTGTGGCTGATGCAGTTGATACACCATTAACAAATATTTGTAAAGAAGTTCCATTTCTAACTGCAGCTACATGCGTCCACGTATTTAATGCTGGTATAGTAGATGATGATAATACATCTCCTGTATTATACAATCTAACTTTAAGCGTATTACCAGTAACATAGAACACAAATCCATTAGTAATCGCGGTGCAAAATATATAATTATATGTACTATATGATGTAGGATAAACCCAAGCTTCAACTGTAAAATTATCAGTTCCAAAACCAAAAGCTGCACTTGATGTAGCATATAGATAATTAGTGCTACCATTAAAATACATACTACCAGTACCAAATTTCTTAGTTGTGGTATTAACCGTAGCACTGCCAGTCATAGCATTATGCTGATTAGACCAATCAATAAAATCATCACCGGTTAACATTAATGACACATTCTGCCAATACGGGTCATATGCGTCAGTTGTGTTACCGTCTAGTAACAATGACACATTGCCCCACCAAGGGTCAGCTGCGATAGTCGGTGGTATTGTTGGGAGTGCTGCGGATGGTGGCGTAAAGTTAGCTGTGTAGCGAGCATAACCTTTGGTTATTCTTAGGTCGTCAATGTAGCCGGTAAATAAATATGTACCGACAATACCACCAACCTGTGATGTTGTGTCTAACGCTATGCTACCAGCTGACACGTATGTAGAATCCAATACACCGTTTAAGAAAATAGTAAAATTGTTGCCTGCGCGTTGCACTACAACGTGTGTCCACCAATTTAGTGTTAACGTACCTGTTGAGCTATGAGCTACTATATAGCTACTTCCTGTAGCTGATGAAGAAAAATAGATCGATATTTGTCCTCCGGAAGTCACATATAACTGAACTGCCCAGTTTCCGATAGAATAAAAACAATGATATGAGGTTGCTACCATTAGGTACAACCAAGCTTCAACGGTAAAATTTTCTGTACCGTTTATTGCAGTATTGGAAGATACCGGGATAGACAGGTAATCCCCGGTACCGTCAAAATACATACTACCGGTACCGAACTTCTTAGTAGCATTGTCAATTCTAGCATTACCGTAGGTTGTCACAGGCAATCTATAAACTGAACTATCTAATATCTCATTCGATGGTAATGCTTGCGTAGGTGGGGTGAAGTTACTTGTGTAACGGGCTATGCCTTTGGTTATACGGAGGTCGTCTATGTAGCATATTCCAGCTTGCATTCCAGCTGCTCCACCACCTACCCCAACACCACTAGGTGCAGCAAAATTAGCTGTTGATAATGTACTATTTGTTGACGTTCCTTCTAATGTACCGTTTATATACATTTTACATACACCTGATTGACGAACAACAGTAACATAATTCCAGGTATTTGCTGATTTACCTGCTGCAGAAGTTACAACAAAATCACTGCTATGCATATAAATTGTACCATTAGCACGACTGTCAATACCCCACATTGTAGTTGAGTTGCTTGTTCTAGTCGATACGTGTTGAACAAAGTCAACGAATGATGTGACATATAACCAGAACTCGATAGTAAAATCACCAGTACCTAAGTCAAGAGTATTTCCTGTGTTAGTAACAGTCAAATATGACGAGGATGTTGGAACGTATATTGACCCAGTGCCAAATTTCTTAAAGATACTTGATGCAGTAACTGAACCAGTATTAGTAACTGCCAATCTATTATTAGACTTATCCAGCAAATCATTACCAGTCAATAACAACGACACATTAGCAAAATTATCATCAACCGTAGTATCGCCATTTAATAGTAATGACACATTGTCGTAATACGGATCACTAATATTGACACTTGCTACTGGATAATAGCCGATCCCGCTAGTTGATGCCGCATGTATAATCTTACGATTGCTCATTATGCTAGTCCTTTACCTATTACATAACCAGTCCATGTTGCCCCTGCATCATAGGTATAAAACCCAAACGAATCTCTACCAGAAGCAGTCAAACTAGATGGAGCAGTACCACCAACCCATTTGACGGTAGAAGTACCACCAGCGGCTACTGACAATGTCCATGTAATAGTTGCTAATCCAGCATTAGTTAAATCCAACACAAATGAACCAACTGAACCAGCAGCAGGAATATTACTTACAGTAAATGTAGTAGCACCAGCGGTTAATGTCTTAGTAAAGTATGAACCTAATGACAAATCTATGTCTAATGCAGCCATTGCTACTTTAGTTTCATAAGAACCTAATGCAGTAATAGTCTTATTAGTTAATGTTTGTGTATCGGTAGTTCCGACTAATGTGCCTGTTGGAGCTGTTACTGCAGTAAACGCAGCTGTTCCATTGCCTTTCAAGATACCAGTTAATGTAGCCGCACCTGAACCACCTTGAGGAACTGATAATGCTGTAGTTAATCCAGTTAATGATGTAATGTCGCTGTTAGCTCCAGAAACAGCTATTCCAGCAACTGTGTCCCCTGTTTGTAATTCTTGTATTGTAGTTCCATTTAAAACTAATGGATATCTTACTGTCATTAATTTACTCCTACCTGTGTAGTTGTTGAGTTGTTATTTAGTATTGGTAATATTCCCAATACTGCTAATACACATATCGTTCCGTATGCCTGTGAGGTTAGTATAGGAAGTAATCCTGCTGATATAACTACTGATATAGTAGAAGCTGATCTAGTTAAAATTGAAATAGATCCAACTCCTGCAGATGATCCTGCTACCCAACTAGCAGTAGTTCCGTTTGTAGTTAAATACTTACCGTTGTTACCAGTTTGACTTGGCAATGATATAGGCGCAGCTTGTGACACCCATGCAGTTCCGTTACTAGTTAACACATTACCGGATGCACCAACTACAGTTAACCCAGTGCCACCGTTTGCTACAGTCAATGCAGTAGATAATGTGATTGATGTAGCAGATGCTGTACCTAAAATAGGTGTAACTAATGTCGGACTTGTCGAAAGTACAACATTACCTGATCCAGTAAACCCGTTCCAAAATGCAGACGACGTGCCTGATGGTGTTTCTAACAACTTCCAATTTGCTGTAGACGTTGTGTACATAAACGACACATACGTACCACTTACATCTAACATAAATCCAACACTGTCATCTTCGATAGTATTACCGTTTGCTAATAATGTAATTGCATTATTAGCAAACGTATTATTAATGTCAATTATACCAATAATAGCACCATCATTTGGAGATGCAGGGAATGTTATATTAAACGCACTTGAAATAGTATTACATCTTACTAATTCATTTGCACTTGCAGTATAGGATGCAGTTTTGATTGCAGTTGCAACCAAACCGGAACTAATTGTACTCCAAAGTGCAGTAGTTCCGTCTGTTGTTAGGTACTTACCTGAATTACTAGTTTGTGTTGGCAATGAGACAGGTGCAGTTTGTGATACCCATGTAGTGCCATCACTTGTTAACACATTATTAGCAGTACCTGGTAGCACGGATTTCAGTCCGTTAGTACCGTTACCTAATATTACACTATTTAATGGGAATGTACTTACACCAGTTCCACCATTCGATACTGTATTAATTGTATCAGGTCTTAATGATGATGATAATTTTTTAGCCATTAATACTCCTTTACAGTATTTATTAAAGTTTATTCATTAAGTAAGTATTTTATACTGCTACTCTCCGAACAGCTCTAGTGCTGATCATTTGCCGGTACTTATAGCCGTATATGTACGGTTCTCCAGTGCCAAAGTCTATATTCCATGCGGTTGCAGCATCAGTCTCAGTTGAAGACCAATAGTTGTTAACGCCAAACGCATTTGTTTCATACCAGCCAAACCCAACAGCACTCGTTTTAGCAGGAGAGCCGCTAGTGTAATTGGTGCTTATCGGCTCCGGTGATACTGCGTTGGCATTTGAGCCGATACTTGTGTAATTAGAAAAATCCGCAGGTTTTAAGAAGTAATACAACACTTCGAGCTCATTCTTAGCAGGTAAATACCAATCGCTATAACCACCTATTGTTAAATTTTTGCAAAACACCGCTGCTTGATAAGCTGCGCCTAACGCAGCTAATGACGCAGAATTAGTAGGTCCGTTGATAACTGACGTAATTCCTGTTGTAACGTCAGATTGTCCCCATTCTCTATTTGGACTTTCACCCGATGCTTTAGGTGCAACGATTAAATAATGCGTTGCTACGCCATTTGCTGTAGTTGAGATTTGCCCAGCATAGAATCCACCACCGTAGGCTTGACCAACTTGTAATGGTGTGGTTACTGTATTTGATTGTACACTAGCAGCACTATTACCACAATTACTATTAGCAACAGCAGTAAATGTATAACTACTACCAGTTGATAGCCCGGTAAGTATAATTGGACTACTTGCACCACTTGCAGTTTGCCCACCTGAACTAGTTACAGTATATCCGGTAATAGTAGAGCCGTTTAATGAACTAGGTGCAGTAAATGCAACAGTTGCCTGCCCACTACTATAAGTTGCGGTTCCAATAATAGGTGCACCTGGCGCGGATATAGCAGTTGCCCACAATCCGCTTGATTTAAAACGGACTTGTTCATTTAATGAAAACAGTCCGTCTGCTCTACCGGTATACGCAGTGCCACTTGGACTAGCTGCTTTTATTGAATGATTATATGGCATTTATTTTCCTTTATGCGATTGCTAAAAATATGTAAGTTGCACTCGTAACATTAATATTAGTTGTTGCATTTTGTTTTACAATAAATCCTGAATTAGCTGGATCAATTGAATCGTCAGTGGTTACTTCAGCAGCAGTTGTATTGAGTGATAAATGTGGATCATTTGCAGCTGCAGTAATACCTCTAACAGAATCCCATATATACCAATCACCAGCTGCATCACTTCGCTTGATTAAGATAAATCTAGCACCTGTAACAAATCCACAGTTTATAGTTTGTGAGCTACCGTTACCTGCATACGAACCAACTTTACTGATACCAGCTAATGTAGCAAATAAGTATGCAACGTAAGTACCGCCAGACAGATCAGCAGGCGACCCTGTAGAACTTAAAATTCGCGCAGGCCAAAATGTTGTTGTTGAAACAAGTGGGTCAGCATAGGTATTGATATATGTAGCGCCAGCAGATGAGTTTAGGTTAATTCCGCTTATGTAGTAGTTTCCTGCGGTAGGCTCGAAATAAGCCACGCCCCATACTTCTGATGCGTCCCTTCTTTTTCCAATCATTAGTTGAGGTTTAACACCTAGCGCATGAGTCTGTCCAGCAGTTGCCCCAGTCCCCGTATAACAAACCACATCAAAAAACCCGGGCGCTCGTCTAAACATCCAACCCATATCTGGAGTACCTTCATAAAAACCGCCGCCATCGTGAACACCATTGTTATATCCCCAGACCAGTGATGATGAATACGTACCGCTACTATCAATTAATGATGATGTTGTTGGTAAACCGGCTCCCGGTAATAGTCTTGGGTGTAATGATGTCAAAGTCGAACTATCTATATTTGGACCAAACATAAAAAGATCTACTACAAAATTAGATAAAAATTTAGGTGTACCACCTGGGTGTTCACTATTCGATAAAAAAGCGTTATATACCTGTGTACCACTCGTCGGCAGCTTGTTTGGGCGGCGGATTGCCATGTAGATAATTGGATTACCGCTACCAACGCCGCGCCATGCAAAACCTGTAGCCGTTGGAGCAACGTATGACGTGCCACTTTTTAACTCTGCATCAGACGTATTTGGCTTTAAGTATGCGGGAGGTGAATTAGAAAACCCTCTCATCGTGTCAACAATACGCCAGTCGCCAACCCCGGTAGCCTTTTTCCACAAAAGGAACTGCGGCTCATACCCAAGAGTAACATCAGCATTATTACTTCCATCAGTAGTAAACGACCCACACTGAATCATCCCATCCGCAGCCGTGTCGTGGGCGAATAGGTAGGCAACGTAGGTTGCTCCGGAAGCATTAGTTACTGCACCGGAGTTGCTGCTCACGTAAAACGATGTTGCTGAATTTGGCCCAGTTCCCCAAAAAGAATTTGAAGCTGACGTGTCGATTAGATTTAGATATAGATTTTCTACTTGCATTAACGACCTATGCCATACAGGCCAATCGCCTACTGCGCTTGTATTCTTAACAATTACCATGCCAGGTGTTACGCCAAGCGAATGGCTTATAGCACGGTTGCTTGTACCGTCGCCGGTATAAGTAACTACATCAAAAAACTTTGCGGCTTTGCGGAATGTCCATGATACATAATCTCGCCCAGAGGAATTAACTAAAACAGATGGGTCGCTACCCAAACTAAATCCATTTGAATTAAATCCAGTTATTGTATTTAACCTATTGGCATTAGCTGTTGCGTTATTGCTACATAACTCATTATCTGAACCTCGTATTGTATCAACCAAAGTGTGTTGGTCAGTAGAGGTTCTAGTTTTAATCCACACCAAACCACCACTTCCAGCTAAGTCAATGCCGTTATTAATAGTTTGCGTTGAGCCATTACCCGTATATAAATAAGTGCTAAACACTTCATCTGAATATGTTATTATTGTTATACTAATACTACTACTTGATGAACTAGAAAGACTAGCACCTGACGCAGTGTTAGCAACTACTGTAAATGTATAACTAGTTCCACCAGTTAACCCAGATACTGTAATTGGACTGCTTGCACCAGTTGCAGTAACACCGCCGGGTGAACTAGTAACTGTATAACTAGTAATAGTTTCGCCATTTAATGAACTTGGTGTAGTAAATGCCACTGTTGCTTGTAAATTACCAGCAGTTGCACTAGCAGCAGTTGGTGCACTTGGTGCTGCAATAGCCGTTGGCCATACCCCTGCTTGTTTTAATTTAGCTTGGTCATTTGTTGAAAATATCCCATTAGCTCTACCAGTATACGCAGTGCCACTTGTTGCTACTGCTGCTACTGAAACTATTCTTCTATTTGACATTTGTTTATTCCATTTTTATGTTGCTAAAACTTTACGTACTGCTCTATAGTACATTGTATCTGCGACCTTTCCTGCAGCACTGAACTTGCCAGTAGCCATTTGACAATATATACCATTCGTTGCATCGTATTCAGTTGATGTCCAAAATCCACCTGATATAAACCATTCTGTATTTAAGAACGCTGCAATTGTGGTTCGTGCTGGATAAGATGCAGTGTATTTGGTGTTTATTGGCTCTGGTGGCACAGCATTAACATTTGCACCAGAATCTGTATCGTTACTATATAGATTACCTTTAAAATAAAAATATAATAATTCTTGTTCATTTATTGACGGTAGGTACCAATCGGTATATCCACCAATTGTTAGATCCTTACAGAACCTTGCTGCTGTGTACGATGCACCTAATGCAGAAATAGTCGCAGTGTTGGCTGAGCCATTAATTGATGAAGTTGCTCCAGTAGTACCAGCTGGCCCAAATGTTGACATCGATTGTCCCGTCGATGCTGGTGCAACTATTAAATTATAATACACTCCGCTCACCTTTAGTTGACCTGCAAAGTATCCACCGCCATATGCATCACCAATGTTTGTAACCGGCCATGCAGGTGCAGTACTAATTCTCCGAACAGCTCTAACATAGACACTATTCTGCTTGCCGTAGCCGAAATCGGCTCCATCGTTGAAACGAACACCCCATGGGTAGTAAGAAATGTATTCAGTAGAAGACCAATAGCGGTCAGCGGCAAACGCATCTGTTTCGCCAGTTCTAAACCCTACTACACTGGTTTGAGCAGGTGAATTAGCGACGTGGTAGCTGCTTATTGGTTCTGGTGATACCGCATTGGCGTTGCTACCACTTGTTGGCTCATTAGCAGCTATCGTAGGTTTTAAATTGTAATACAAAACTTCGAGTTCATTTCTAGCAGGCAAATACCAATCACTATACCCTCCTATTGTAAGCCCCTCAGCAAATATAGCCGCTTGATAGTCTGCACCTAAGGCTGCTAATGATGCAGAATTTGTTGGGCCATTGATAACTGACGTTATTCCTGTGGTTACACCATACGTTCCCCATGTTTTAGTTGACTCACCTGTTGCCTTAGGCGCAACTATTAAATTATAATCAGCGGTACCGTCTCCTCTAATTGATATTCCACCAGCATAGAATCCACCAGCGTACACTTGACCAACTTGTAATGCGACGATTAATATATTTGATGGTGCGCTTGCAGCACTTGAACCTGCATTACTATTAGCAGTAACAGTAAATGTGTAACTTCCAACACTTAGTGTAATTAAGATAGGACTACTTGCACCAGTAGCTGTTTGCCCCCCACTGCTAGTAACAGTGTATCCAGTAATAGTTGAACCATTTAATGAGCTGGGTGCGGTAAATGTAATCGATGCCTGACCACTACTATAAGTTGCGGTTCCGATAATAGGTGCACTTGGTGCTGCAATAGCAATTGCCCACAATCCGCTTGATTTAAAACGGACTTGTTCATTTAATGAAAACAGTCCGTCTGCTCTACCGGTATACGCAGTGCCACTTGGACTAGCTGCTTTTATTGAATGATTATATGGCATTTGTTTTCCTATTTGTTAATTTTGTTAACACTATCCCAATATCCGTCATTACGTGCGCTTGCAGATTCAGGATCATGTTGTTCACCATAAATGTCTTCAATAACTTCACCATCCATGTTACGTAGTGCATATACACAGTAATACACTGTACCATCTTCTATTGCAGTAATTTTGTGTTGGTGTTCTTTACGAATAACTATAAAGGTAGGTGCAGTAAACTCTTTAGGATCGTGACCTTCAATTTCAACCTGAACTTTACCTGATACAAGTAATGTAACATGGTCAAACTTATGTTCGTGCCCGCCGTATGATTCACCGGCTAATTCTAAAACGTTTTGCTTTACCCAGATATTACCAAAATAGCCTAGTTCAAATGTTTTCATGGAAGTTGTACCACAGGTGTTTGCTCAACCCAACTTACAGTTGGTTCGTCCCAGTAGTATTGACTACTATCTTGTGGATATTCAACTGGTGGATTCCACGTCATTGTGTTAATATCACCTACCCATGAAGGGTAGGGTTGTCTTGCAGTTAACTCTGCTTGTTTATCATCATTAAATTCTTCTTCAGTTAACACTTTTACAATACCAGTTAACGAAGTGTCTGCATCGTCGTCGCATGTACCGTAATACAATGGAGTTTCAACATATGAACCGTCAGCATTAGTGCTAATAGGGTAAGTAGATTCATTTGCAAAAACAAACTGGAATCCCTTAACATCCGGTAGTGCCGGTCCAGTACGCATTGGCTCTGAAGTACATAATATTTTTGTGTGTGCATCTATGTTTGTTATTTGAATATACATGTTTATTTTCCTTTTTTTTATTGTTTAATATACTAAAACTCTGCGAATGGTTTGGCAGAAATAATTACTAATTATCTTTGTTTTCTACTACGACACTAATTCGCGTCTAAACAACCGGGTATCAGACGTATTACCACCAAAACCGTAAGTAGCATAATCAGGTGCAGTAGTATCAAACCGGATGTGTGGTATATAAAACCCATTTTTAGAGGAGGTCCAATGTTGAGACGTTCCAACCCCGCTATCATTACTAGCAACACCAGATGAAGACGTGAAATTTTCCCCGCTTGGTAGTCCCCACCACGCAACCTGGCTACGTACAAATAAAAATTCAGCAACACTAGCTACAAACCAATCATTATATCCACCTATATTTGATTGCTTTGCAAAACGTGCCGGTAAAATAGTATACCCTGAGTTGTACCAAAAATTAGTATTCATAGCGCCGACATACCAATGCCATGTTTGCCATGTAATGCTTGATGGTACATTTTCTGCTCCCCACTCTACAGCCCAAATACCACCGTTAGTTACCGTACCATTAACGGTGGTTTGTAAATCTCCACGAGCACCGTTAACCCAACCAGATGCTTTGGGGGACACTATCATTCTATACTTCTGACTATCATACGGGTTAGTATATATCCCAGCAAAATAACCACCTTGATATGCATCACCAATTGACAACGGTACAATCCCGGATGAGACGCTTGATACTGTACTGTTACCGATTGCTGAGGTTGCAATAACCCTAAATGTATATCTTGTACCTGGAGTTAACCCATTAACTGTTATTGTACCACTACTAGACTGAGATAACATACCTGTAATATTTCCAGGTGATGAAGTTGCGGTGTAACTAGTAATTGCAGATCCACCATTTGAACTTGGAGCAGTGTATTCAACTGTTGCTGATGTACCGGATACTACAGATACTGCCCCAATAGTAGGTGTACCTGGGACATCTAACATTGTTGCAGATACAGTCGAACTTGCAATGCTGTTGCCGCAATTACTGTTAGCAACTACTGTAAATGTATAGGTAAATCCACCGTTATTTAATCCAGTAACAATTATAGGACTAGATGAGCCTGTTGCTGTTTGTCCACCCGAACTAGTTACTGTATAGCCAGTTATAGTTGAGCCATTTAATGTATTTGGTGCGGTAAATGAAATTGTTACTTGTGAGTTTCCAACAGTAGCAGTTCCAATAGTAGGTGCATTTGGCGCTGCAATAGCAATAGGCCAATTTCCAGCTTGTTTTAATTTAGCTTGGTCATTTGTTGAAAATATCCCATTAGCTCTACCAGTATACGCAGTGCCACTTGTTGACACTGCTGCTACTGATACTAGTCTTCTATTTGACATGATCTAGTCCTTATGAAATAGCTTCGTAGGATACTGTATATGTTATTTTGCTAGCTGTTCCAGAAGTTACTACTAATGATACGTTTTCTTCTAAGTAGATAGTTTTATCTAAAATAGAGATTGTAGAGCCGGCTGGAATTGAAACTTGATATATAATTGGATATGCAGTTCCGCCAGTAGGAGCAGATCCTTGTGCAACTGATCCGTTTGTATATAGAGCAACTGTAGCTGAAATAGCCGAAGTTCCATCTACGTTTGCTACTAAGATATTGTTTACTTTAATACTATTAGCAGAACCAGTAGCATTTGCTAATAATACAACATTTGTTGTTACTGCTGGGGTTAAAAAAGTAGTTTTACCATAAATTGATAAGACGTTAACTATATTCGGGTTTGCCATTATATTCCTCCAAAGATTATAGACAGTGCCATTGATTTGCTAACAGTGGCTTGGCTTGTTCCAGCTGCTGATGGTGTTGGTGTTACTAGTAATCGCCAGTTTGTAGTTGACACGTTATAGATAAACGATACATAAGTGCCGGTAATATCTAATACATAGCCATTAGCGTCACCTTCGATATATGCGTTAGTTGGTATTATTGTTATGTTGTTTATTCCAAATGTTTCATTTATATCAATAACACCTATAATTGTACCATCTGCCGGAGTTCCCGGAAATACTATATTAAATACGCCAGCAGTAGAATTACATCTAACTAAGTCATTAGCAACTGCAGTATAATTTGCAGTTTTTACAGGAGTAGCTGTTAAACCTACAGCTGACCATGATGCATTAGTACCGTCAGTGGTTAAATATTTCCCACCATTACTAGTTTGGGTTGGTAGACCGTTAATAGCCTGCCATGTTGCTGTAGTTGAACTAGTAGCTGTAAGTACTTGTCCAGAAGCTGGTGCAGATGCTGCACTTATACTAACGATTGTACTAGCTGATTTTAATGAGTACGCTGTTGCGTTTGTACAATTAGTTAAATCACCACTAGTTGGTGTACCTAAAATAGGAGTAACTAATGTTGGGCTATTTGATAATACAACATTACCGGTACCAGTACTAGTAGTAACACCAGTACCACCACTAGTTACTGCTAGTGTAGCACTAAGTCCAGCTGCAGTACCAGATGTGTTTTGGTTCCAAGTAGGAACTGTGCCAGTTAACCCACTATATGGTAACCCTGCGCAATTAGTTAACGTACCACTTGCAGGTGTACCTAATGCACCACCGGATACTAAGTGTGTTGAAGTATCTAACGATGCAACCCCGTTAGTTAATACAATTAAACCAGTAGATGCTGTAGATAATGCAGAAATAGTAGTTAAGTTTGCATGTTTTGCTTGGTAAGATGTTGCGATATCGGTAATATCACTAACAGTTAATGTAGTTGACCCAGTAATTAAGCCTTTTGCATTATATGTTACTTTAGTACCAGTACCTGCAGATACTATGCTAGCTAATGTAATAGCTGCAGTTACGTTAGCAGACCCATCAAAACTAACAGTCCAAGATGCATCACCTGACGCTGCAATACTTCTAGCAGTTGCTAATTTAGTTGCAGTATCTGAATTACCAACTGTTGGACTAATCTCAATATATGCAGATCCAGACCAACGATAGATTTTATTAGTGTCAATTGCTACGTAAATTTTACCAGTTTCACCAGTACCTGGAAGACCTGCTAAGTTTGCGTATTCTAAAATATCATCAACATAACTTGGAAGGTACGTTGCTGCAATCTTTGAATCACTACCTAACGGAGCAATACCAGATACTGCGCCAATTGTTGAAGATAAAATAGCATCAGTAATGCCATATCCAGATAACGTAGTTGGTTTAGATGCAATGTTTGTAAATGTGTAACCTGTACAATTAGTTAACGTACCACTAGTTGGTGTACCTAAAATAGGTGTAACTAATGTCGGACTTGTTGATAAAACTAATGTTCCAGTACCTGTACCTGCAGCCCAACTTGCAGAAGTACCATCGGTTGTTAAATACTTACCACCGTTGGCAGTCTGTGTTGGTAACGAAATAGGTGCAGGTAAACTAACCCATACAAACCCGTTACTAGTTAATAAATTTCCAGAGGTACCAACTGCGGTTATTCCTGTACCGCCATTCTCTACTGGTAATGTACCGTAGTTTGAACCTCTAAGAGACGTAGATAATAATTTAGACATATATGTTCCTTCACTTATATTATGTATTTATTAAAACTTAGGTTATTGAGTTGGCGATGCAGTAGTAGATGGAGTAAAATTACTAGTGTATCTTGCTACGCCGTTAGTAATACGGAAGTCATCGAGATAACCTTGCATTTCTTCCCCATCGGAACTTAATTGTGTATATGTAAATGGGAAACTAGTCGTACCATTCCAAGATGCAACAGATGTACCATTCAAATACATGTTAGTTGTGCTACCTGAACGAACTATAGCAAAATGATTCCAAGTATTAGCGGTAAATGTTCCGTATACTGTCAGTGATGCTGAATCAACATTGTATGCAACAATTCCAGTACCATTGTAATAACAGTAGAAATATTTATTACCTTCATACTCATTATTAAAGAATCTATGATAACCACTTAACGCAGTGACATTAAACCAAAATTCTACTGTAAAGTTTGCAGATAATGTTATATTAGTCGCACATCGTAAATAGTCGCCCACACCGTCAAAGTATATCGATCCAGTACCAAACTTCTTAACACCGGTGCTAACTTGTGTATTACCTACTGTAGTAACAGTTCTTGAGCCAATACTTAAATCAGTAAAGTTGTTTACTCCATTTGCACCGTCACCGCTTAATAATAAGCTAACTGAACTAAAATATGGATCAATTGCAGGCATTGATATACTTCCTGTTGCAGTTGAACTACTACTGTTACCTACAGAATTAGTAGCATATACCGTAAATGTATAAGTTGTTAATTGTGCTAATCCGTTAACTGTAATAGTACCAGATCCTGCTTGAGATAAGGTTCCGGTAATGCCTCCGGGAGAGCTAACTGCAGTATAACTGGTAATAACTGTACCACCGTTTGATGCCGGTGCTGTAAACGTAATCATAGCAGATGACGCACCAGAAATTGTTGCTGTTCCAATAGTAGGTACACTAGGCACTGTAAATGTTGTAGGCGTAGCCGAAACAGATTCACTAGATATACTAGAACCGGATGCACTGTTTGCAACAACAGTAAACGTGTAACTTGTTCCATTAGTTAACCCAGTTATAACAATAGGACTAGACGATCCGCTTGCAGTCTGCCCACCAGAAGATGTAACAGTATAACTAGTAATAGTAGAGCCATTTAACGTGCTAGGTGCAGTAAATATAATTGATATTTGCGTGTTGCCAATCGTAGCTGTAGTAATAGCAGGAGCAGATGGAGGAGTAATCCCTAATGCCCATAGACCTGCTTGTTTAAGTTGTCCTACAATATCGCATGACCAGATACCGTTTGCTTTACCGGTATACGCAGTTCCGCTAGTAGCTTGAGGATTAAAACTAATTATATTCCCTTTCCATTTAGCCACAGGTTATATCCTTATGATAATTCTTCGTATGAAACTGCATAACTAATTTTGCTAGCAGTTCCGGATGTAACTACAATTGATTGATTTTCTGTTAAGTAGATTGATTTATCTATAATAGTTAATGCAGCTCCGGCTGGTATAGATAATGCATAAATTAGCGGAAATGCAGTTCCACCGCTAGGTGCAGATCCTTGTGCAACTGAGCCGTTTGAATATATTGAAACAGTTGTATTAATAGCTACTGAACTATCAATGTTAGTAGCCATGATGTTATTTATTTTTAAAATTTTTCCGCTCGATAGAGGATTAGCTATGAATACTACTGATGTAGCTACTTGCGGAATTAAACAGATTGTATTACCATACATTCCAGTAATACCAATTATATTTGGGTTTGCCATATATCATTAACCTCCGTACGCTATTAACATAGCAATTGTATTGGCTGAAGATGCAGGAGATGCAGATGCAGTTGCTGGAGCACTTGGTGTTTCTAGTAGTTGCCAATTAGAAGTTGCTGAATTATAGATAAATGTTACGTATGCACTACTTATGTCTAAAATATACGATGTTGAATCTCGTTCAATAGTTTTTCCAACAGATGGATATATAATCAAATTATTAGTACCAGCGATATTATTTATATCAACAATTCCTATCACAGTGCCATCTGTGGGTGATGCAGGCATTGTAATATGTATTGCGCCGGCAGCCGAATCACATCTAACTAAATCGTTAATACCTGCTGTATAATCTGAAGTTATAGTAGCAGTAGGTACTAAGTTAGTAACTGGTATCCAGCTAGCATTTGTACCGTTTGTAGTTAAAAATTTACCAGTATTGGATGTTTGTGCTGGCAATGCAACTGAAGCAGCAGATTGTGATGTCCAGGTAGTCCCGTCTGATGTTAATACATTACCAGATATTCCAGGAGCAACTGATTGTACTGCACTCAGGCCATTACCTAAAATTACACTGTTAGCCACAAGTGACGTAGCACCAGTACCGCCTTTAGTTACTGACAATGTTGCACTAAGTCCGGCTGCAGTACCTGTTGTGTTCTGATTAAAAGTAGGCCATGTAAATGTACCGGTACTAAAGTTACCGCTTACAGGTGTGCCTAATGCGGGTGTGGTATTAAACAACACACTAGCACCAGATTGATTAACAATATCTCCACCGGGTGGTAATGTAATCTTACCACTATTATTAAACGCCCAAGTGTAGCCGTTATTTGTAACTGATAAACCACCACCGACTTGTAATGCGCCACCAATGCCGACCCCACCAGATACGGTTAATGCACCAGTAGACGGAGAAGTCGAACTAGTTGCAGCAGTAACTGATAAATTCGTAAATGCAGGACTTGCAGATGTTTGCAAGTCCTGAGGAGTATTAATTAAATCACTATAGTTATTACTAAGTGTGGCAATTGATTGGACACCACTAGCTGTTTTTTTAATAAACAGTCGTCCATCATATGTATTAATTGATATTTCACCATCTAATAAATCAGTAACCAACGGTACCTTTGCAGATACCGAACTTCGTTTATGTAAGATGTGTGCCATATTAAGTTTTTAGAAAGTACCACCGTCTATGTCAGACCATGTAGGTAAGCCACCACTTAGCATTAAGACTTGACCATCGGTCGCCTTTGCTAATTTTGATAATGTGTTAGTTGCAGATGCATATAGAATGTCCCCTGCAGCATATGAAGTAATACCAGTACCGCCATATGTAGCACTAATTGCAGTACCGTTCCAAGTACCAGTTCCAACTGTACCTAATGTTGTAATACTAGTTTGACCAACGTATGTACTTGCGATATCAATGCTTGTACCAGATGATGTAATTCTATTTGCAGTACCGCCAACTGTTAATACACCTGATGCATATGATAAACCGTTACCAGCAACTGATGATGCAAGTTGTACATTTCCGCCACTTATTGTAATACCGTTAGCAGTGTTGACACTAAACGAGTTACCAGTTAGTGTTAAACCTGCACCTGCTTGCCACGAACCTTGTCCAGCAAACTGTGTAAATGTAACATTAGAAGAACCAAAAATTACACCTTCGGTTGTTTGTACATAACCATATCCGCTGTCAGACACATAAAAATAGTCACCACCACCAAAGTTACCATAACCGGCTGCAATGTTAATTGCACCTGCAGTAGCATGGTTAACTGTTAATGTAATTTGGGTAGCACTATTAATACTTAAAATACGTGCATTTGAACCTAAAATACCAGTTCCACCAACTTTAAATACAGGCATACCTTCTGACAATGCTGAAGTATTACCAGATGTTAATGTTACAACTGCAGTTAGTGTTGATAATGTAGCTGAAAGACTGTTAACTGCATATGATGAATCGGCGTCAATTGCACGAACAAATGTAGTAGCAGTTGCCCAAACATAAACACCATTTTGTTTAGCATCAGTTTGACCAATAACTAATACACGGCATTGACTATGACTAGTAAATGTTGCAACTTCGCTGCCGCCATCCCAACTATATGTAAATTGCGGAGCAGTTGCAAATGTTAAGTAAGAACCAGGTCCTACGTCTCCTAAGTGTGGAGCAGTACCGGCACCTGGAGTATATGATGCAGCACCTACGTCAGTTGATGTTACAAAATCTACAGTTTCATGTATATGTAAACCCTGTGCTAACGTGTCAACATAATTTTTAGTTGCAGCGTCTTGTGCAACAACTGGATCTGCTAATCCGGTAATTTTGTAGCCACCCATTGCTACAGTATCGCCAAATGTAGTAGCACCTGTTACACTTAATGTACCAGCAACTGCAGTATTACCTGTTGCAGACGCAACTGTAAATTTATCAGTAGCAACAGATAAGTTACCTGAGAATGAACCAGTTGACGCACTTAATGTACCTAATGTAGAGTTACCAGCATTTAATGTACCAGCAATCGTAGTGTTACCTGATGATGCAACTACTTGAAATTTATTTGTATTAACGTTAAAGTTACCAGTAACATCAGCTTGTCCAGTAACACTTAATGTACCAGCAACTGCAGTATTACCTGTTGCAGAAGCAACTGTGAATTTATTAGTAGCGACAGATAAGTCACCTGTTGCATTTAATGTACCAGCAACTGCAGTATTACCTGTTGCAGAAGCAACTGTGAATTTATTAGTAGCGACAGATAAGTCACCTGTTGTATTTAAAGAAGATACCGTAGTACTACCAGTTACACCTAATGTGCCAGCAATTACAGTGTTACCTGTTGCAGCAGCAATTGTAAATTTATTAGTAGCAACTGCAACATCACCTGAGAATGAACCAGTTGTTGCACTTAATGTACTAAGTGTAGTATTACCTGCGCTCAACGTGCCTGATATAGTTGTATTGCCAGATGTTGTATCTACTAAGAATTTAGTAGCCACACTATCAGTAATTCTAAAATATTCAGAAGCAGCAGTTGTGTTACCGGAAATTGTAACACCGTTATTAAATGTAGCAGTATCAGTGAATGTCGAAACACCGGTAGTCGTTAACGCACCGCCAATCCATAAATTGCCCCCAATACCTGCACCACCTGCAACTTGTAACGCACCTGAAGTAGCATTGCCTGCGTTTGCAGTAGATTGTAGTAATTTTAATCCGGTAGTATCTAATTTTGAAACTTCAACTGCAGATGTGCCATTGCTTGCATAAAAATGTAATATATCATCACTTGCGCCTGGTGCTGATTCTGCAATAATGTAAGTAAGACCGTCAACTGATCTAACACCGCCTAACGATGCCCAGTTGCCGCTTCCGCTAGTTCCGGTATACCCTTCAAATGTTGAACGTTCTGAATTATAACGAACCGCGCCGGCTAATGCAGGACTTTGTTGAGCAGTAGTACCTGTTGGTAGTATTAATGCGTTGGTTCCTTCAATAATAACATAACCAGCGCCATTTGGTTTGAGTTTAATATTACCGTCAGTATTTGTTGAACTAATAACACTTGTACTACCAGTAATTGTGATATTACCAATGTTAATTACATCGATTTTACTATTAGAATCAACAATAAGTGCTGAACTTGCAGTTAATGTACCAGGAACATGACTCATCATGTCTGTAAAATATTTACCACCTAATAGTACCGGAGTAGTTGTTGCGTCAGCTGCACCTATCCCGATATATAATCTATCACCAGTATTTGACTGGGTACCTGCTAACGATGAATATCCTAATTCACCAATTGCAAGTGTACCAGTAGTTATTGCACTGGTACTGGTTCTTTTAATTCTGATTTTTGAGCTTGCCATTTAATTACCCTTATTTAAAATTCGCCACCGTCCATGTTTTGATTTAACAGTGAAGATTGCACGTCCCATTGACTTGTTGTTTCGTTGTATACTAATAATGAGCCGTCTAATAACCCTGTGCTGTTCACGTCAGGAATGTCTATAACTTTATTTATCTGGTTCCCGGGAATACCTTGATCCCCTTTCTCACCCGATACATATGGAAGATCATTCCAATGTAATATGCCATCTCCAAGTTTGAATGTATTTGTATCTATTTCAAATGCTAATTCACCGTCACCTAATATTGGATTTACATCAATCCATAGTTGCGCAGTTGCTCTACGAATTGGCGCACTTGTGATAGAACCAATAACGTTTATTATACCATTATTGATTTCTAAACCGGCGCCAATCTTAACACCACCTAATGTGGTACTAGATGCAACTGGTAATGTATAGGTTGACCCCGATGATCCTGATGATCCAAATGTAACTTCGCTCCAATTTATTTCAGCATTAGGAACTGCACCTGTAGAAGTACTTCTAACTTCTCCGCTTTGTAATTTGTATGTATAGTACCGATCACCTGTTCTAGTATATGATCCAGATACGTACTCGTTTTTAATATACACTAACATACCTTCTTGTATGCGTTGTCCAGGTATATTAGTTAGTTGATCATTAGGTAATCCAGTAATACTTTGTAGTGTACCACGAAGTTCTGTATCTAATGCAATTGGCGCATTAGTAGCAGGACTCCACGTACCTGGCCAAGTGTTTCTTGTTAACCCGTCATAGTTAGCTGCCATTATGAAATGCTCACGTAAGTTGCACCCGATTGTAAAGTAATTCCGTACAATTGATAATTTTCAGAAACATAATCAGATAATGGTGCATCGGGTGCGAGTGCAACAGTACTGCCATTGGTGTATGATACGTCACTTAATAATCCAGCACTTGCCCCTGTTTTAAATGTAGTTGGTTGAGGTGCTGAACTTCTTACTGCAAACCAAAACGCCCGTGGATTTGCATTTGAATTTGTAATTGATTGTGTTGCTAATGTTTTAACTTGATCACCTAATACAGTAACTCCAACTTCAACACTAGTATTATTAATTATGTCAGCTCTAGTTGGAACTAATAGTACACTGGCTGTCCATAACCAATAAGTTGGATATGTAAAACTAGCAGCTGCTGCAACATCAGACGAATTTGCAGGACCAAGCGTAACATTATACGCAGTGCCTGTTACTGTAACAGGTCTAGATGCAGTAGATGTTAATGTCACATATCTAGCAGTAGATTTGTTACTGTGATTAATTGGAGCAGTAAATGTCATAGTACCACTTGCAGTAGTTGACGATACTGTTCCGTTTGTACCGCTAATTAAAAATGTTCTGTTACCTGCTGATATAGCTGATGCAGTTGGTGTGTAAGTAGTTGAAGTATACGCATCAAGGAATGTTTTTCCAGTTAATGCAGTAATTGCAATTGAATGCGATACTGTATTCCAGTTAACTGAAAATGTTGTAGTTGTACTCCAACTAGCTGTTGTTGTACCGTTATAATAATTAAACGCAACTACTCCACTTGCTGTACCACCAGTTGCAGAAGTTGAAGTGGATCTAATGTACGATGTAGAATTGTTAGTAGTAAAACTTTGATTCCAGTCTACGCCTCCAGCAGGTGTAACACTATACGCTCCTGCAGTATAATTTCCAAGTGTTGTAGAAATTGATCCAGTTGATTGTGTAATTGTTGCAACACTATTAATATATTGAGTAGGTACGTCAGCTGGATTATCAACAGTAACAGTAAATCCAGTTGCAGGAATATCCCAATTTAATGTTGAGCCTGCAGATGACACTGCACTTACGGTTGGTGTAAACGTTGCTAATGTTAATCGTAATGTACTACCTGAAAATTCTGCAACCCTAACTGTGTTAGTGACATCATTTTCTTTATAACCGGTAAGTGTGCGATAATTGCCGTTAGTTGACCAAACTAATGATTCACTTGCAGCAATAGATAACCCTATCGGTCCTTGTGGTCCAGTGTCACCTGTATCGCCTGTTAGTCCAGTATCACCTTTGATGCCTTGTGGTCCTTGTGTACCTTGAGGACCGGCGATAGTACCAACATCGGTCCATTGTGTTAAATCAATTGGGTTGTCAGTATTACACACCCACAAATGGCCTAACACCATGTACCCATCACCGATAATTGCAGTGGTTAACAATTCTAGTTCAGAGGTTGAGGGTTTTTCACCTTTAAGTTTAATAGTACCAGGATTTATGCCGCCAATAAGTGTTGCTGCTGGTAATGAAATGCCACCATCGGCTGTACCTGTTATAGCTCCTTGACCAAGATAAATGGTGTTTGTTGAAAAATACCCAGTTAATGCATGTATTGATGCAAAACGAGCATCTGGACTACCGAGGTTTATAGTTCCGTCAACATCTGGATATATGTCTGATGCAAGTAACCCGCCTACTGTATAGTCAATACTAATTGTTCCGTTAGCACTAAGAGTAATGCCGCTTCCAATTTTAACAGCACCTAGTTGAGTAGCAGTTGCTGCTGATGACGACGATACAGGATTCCATAAATTGTCATATCTAAGGTATAATCTATGTTCAGCAGTGTTCCACCAAAATGTTCCACTACTTTCAGAAGTTGGAGGAGTATTACTTGATATTACTGATGCAGGATTACCAGAGGCACCAAGAGTGATAGGGATACCTCCAGGAGTAACCCCGTCGGATAGTCTTAGATCGCCAATTTCTTCATTATAAAATATAGTTCCAATTACACCAACATACTCGTCGGCTTCAATGGTTGTAACACGTCCTGATTTAATCTTTTGAATAGTCATACTGTATTTATTGTATGCTAAACAAAAGATTAATCAGAAGTTTGTTTGATTAGTACATGCGTTTACGATTTGCAGATACTGGATTTGCTTCTTTTTGCAGTTTTTTACGATAGCGTGCTTTAGCTGCACCTGCTTCTCGTTTACGTTTCGTAGTTGGTTTTTCGTAAAACTCTTTTTTACGTAACGTTTCTAATTTTCCAGAGTCTTCAACTTTGCGCTTAAATCGTCTTAACGATTGTGTAATGTTTT
>Ga0209297_1000264_pt1 | contig 35275 bp, 75 predicted proteins | sample S_130805_MF_Meta_FD_187322 | JGI IMG/M metagenome (GOLD analysis project Ga0209297, IMG submission 187322) | Freshwater microbial communities from Lake Simoncouche, Canada to study carbon cycling - S_130805_MF_MetaG (SPAdes) (version 2) | ecosystem: Environmental > Aquatic > Freshwater > Lake ...
GCAAAAGCTTGAGTGTTGTACCAACCGTTATTGTATCCCCATTGACTATTACGAGAACCAGACCCTGTATATTGTGTTACATTTGTACCGTTACTGCTCAACCAAGAAGCTGCAGCTGCGGCGTCTGCAACGTCTTTAGCATATTGTGCAGCTTCTTGGGAGTTGTACCAACCGTTATTGTATCCCCATTGACTATTACGAGAACCAGACCCTGTATATTGTGTTACATTTGTACCGTTACTGCTCAACCAGGAAGCTGCATCAGCGGCGTCTTGAGCATCTTTTGCAGCTTGTGCAGCTTCTTGTGCAGCTTCTTTTGCAGCTTGTGCATGTTGATATGTGTCGTACCAAGCGTTATTGTAACCGTATTGACAATTACGAGATCCAGACCCTGAATATTGATTTATGTTTAGACCATTACTGCTCAACCAGGAAACTGCATCATCAGCGTCTTTAACATCTTGTGCTGCTTGACTTGTGTTATACCAGGTGTTATTATAACCATACTCGTTATTGTGAGAACCAGACCCTGTATATTGATTTATGTATAGACCATTACTAGTCAACCAGGAAGCTGCAGCTGCATCAGCGGCGAGGGTTGCATCAGTTGTTATTGTACCTTGTACTGTACCATCATTACTACTATTATTAACAAATTTACCCGTACCTGTAATTAATCCGTTATTAGTTGAAGCATAGAATGTAGCGTTACCGTTTATAGTAGCGCCTGTATTGTTGGTAGAGTTGTGAAATACACTACCTGCCACATGTGTACTACTACTACAGTTAACAGTGCCGCTATTAGAACCACCTTTAAATGTAGCTTTACCGTTAACAACACCATTATTAGTAGCGTTATTAAATACTGTATTACCTGTAATAATACCATTATTTTCACCACCCTCAAAAATAGTACGTTTGTGTATATGTGCGTGATTAGAACCACCTTTAATTACAACAAGCGATACGATATTTTCAGTAACATCTGCATTGACTGAGCCGGTTACGACAAGTATTATTGAACCAATAGATATTCCATAAGCTTGAAGCGTAGCTAATAGAGATGTGTACCAACCCGAGTTTAAGTTATGTACCTCAAATCGCGCTTTTCTACCACCTGGCACAGTCGTGTAGTGATATGTTATAGTTGTGCCTTTATTTATATAAGTTGACCTACTAATGCTCAATGTTCTCTGTGCAGCTACATACGTACCTATCACTTGAGAGTTTTGATCTGTTATTTGTAAACTTTGTGGTATATATCCTGTTATGGTAGTAGCCATATGTTATCTTATTTATCTTATTTATCTTATTCTGATAACATGTTGTTATTAGTGTATTACATCGTAATTAACTGTTACACTATTGATCCATGTGATGATGTGGTTGACATTACTATGTCAGAGGTCAGTATGAATGTACTCAAGAAGAGTGTGATGGTACAGCCAAGGTTGTAGACGTGAAGCACGAAGAATAGTCGTCTATACCTACTTTTCTTAATATAGTCAGCATAAAGAAAAGCTATAGCGTTTTAATGCACGCTATAGCTTTTCACCTTTTAACATTTCACCAATTATCGCAACGGAATTGTAAAATACACCCTACTTCTACCACCACCTACACCAAACGATATAGATGGTACAGCATATCCATAGTTGCAAGCCTGTTGTACAGGTCTGCCATAATATACAGGTGCTGAATTATATTGGTTGTGTAAGGGATACCCGTAGTTGTAAGCAGCAGCTATACTATTGTAGTTATAAGGATGAGCTTGAGCAACTGATGCTATGCCAATCAAAACTGTAGCGATTATAAGCTTGTTCATATTATATAGCCTTTCTATTACTCTATTATTATAGTATGTTAGATAAGGTTTCACTATTACTTTTATATACCTTCTTTTCTTTATATAAAGTTGATTGAAAAAGCCGCTAAGCTTTTTACGGCTTAGCGGCTTTTGATAGTCTGTGGTAATTTACTATTCAGCTACAACTGCACTTTTAGCAGCAATCTTTGCCAGAGTTGCTTCAGCCTTCTTTTTGGCTCTAGCATCGCGAGCTTCGAAGGTTTCAAGCAGATTGCGAATGCTACCAAACTTAAGCACGCGCTTGTGCAGATTATCACCAAACATAGTGGTCATAACACCACTACCACTGCTGCAAGGGATCTTGGGTGATGGCAATTTACCAGTTGCTTCGTAGGATGCAACCCATGCATCAATCTGTTCAGAGGTGAGTGTATTGGAGGAGGATTCGTTGTTGTTGCTCATATATTGTGGTGGTATGACTAACGTGTACGTTGATGCTAATTTATTTTTTATGTTCGCAATATCGCATCGTGTCTATCGCGCTCATATTAAGATTATAAACACTTAAGAAGGCTTTCTTTAATATTACCTTCTATACGCTTATGCTCTTTAGATGTTAACGTCGCGCTTTTAAACGCTCGTTTATCATCATATAAAGATTATAATAGATAAACGAGGTTTTCACTATATAGTTCTATTGGTATCTATATGCTTACTTTTCTTGTTATAATATTATTTGATTTGCTTTTATATGCCTTATTTTCTTGTTATAATATTATTTGATTTGCTTTAGGAATTAACAATTTGATTGGAAAAAAATCTAGGTTTTTACTAATTTGATTGGAAAAAAATCTAGGTTTTTACTAACTAAATTACAGAAAAAAATCTGCATATTTTATTACATAACTTCATTCCATGATTTCTTCTTGAACACTACAGTGCCGTTTAGTGGTGTAGGCTCAAGCACATAAGCCACTTGAATATCTTCAATCATAACAAAAGCTTGTGTGTTGTTGGTTCTATCTATAATGACAGAAAACCATCCACCTTTAATGTTACCACCAATAGCAATAGTGTCTTGCAAGCCTTTGTGTATGGCATTGATAATACCATCAATAGACTTTGTAGAACCTACGGAGAACTTGATCGTCCCACCTTCGTATGGTTGAGGTATAGGTAGTACTGAACGTACAGGTTCAAAGAATGTCCTCTCTGGAGTAGGTGTTATACCTTTAGTATTCAAGCACTTGCTACTATTGGGTTGATATGTTGATGCAACATACATAGCAGCAACGCTAGCTAGCGCGCTAAGAGTAATAAGTGTCTTCTTCATAGAATATATTATAGCGTGTTAGCAATGATTTACATATATAAATAGCATGCATGTATGGGTAGAACTGCACATTTTTAAACAAAAGTGGTGATTTTTGCTAGAACGTCATATAATTAATGTTTCATATGAGTACAACCGAAACAGTAAAAGAACTAAAAGACCAATTGACCGCATCCCATTCATCTGCACAGAACGCTTTGGTAGCGGGAGTTGCTGATGCTAGCAAGGCAGTCAAGGGTGCCAAGGTAGCGCACAAGGAAGCCAAGGAAGCTGCTAAGGCTGCTAAAGAAGCTGCCAAGGCTTCTAAGGTTGCACAAGACGCTGCCAAGGCTAGTCATGAAGCTGCCCAGGCTAAGTTGGAAGGCAGCTACACTGCAGCACAGAAGACCCTCAAGACCAAGTTGGCTGATGCTCAACGTGCATTGATGGCTTCACGGATGGGTAAGTAATATACTAAATATTAAGTTTATGTTAAGAGGGTAGAGCCAACAACTCTACCCTCTTCCTATATAAATATAAATTAATTATGAGTATTGATATATCTCTTGGATGGAATTGTTGGCCTACCATGCATGCTATAGAGCGTGGTTGGAATGTGGTTACATTACGCACAACACCTTTTGCAGAACTCTCAATAGCATACCCAGGGTTGGTAGAATGTATTAAGGACAAGTGCTGTTATCTTTATGAACCTGCTTATTTTGAATTAGTCAGGATGCCTGAGGGGTGTGAAATTTTCTCTAATGATTTACTTATAAGGCATACAAAATATAAGTGTTTGTTTATACATGAGAGTCCTGAGCATGCTAGGCGTGGTGATAAGATAAAAAATGATTTTATAGATAACAATTATTTTAATTTAATTAAAAGATATAAAGAGAAAGTAGATAAGTTTATGGGGTATTTGTATGGTGATCAACATATTAACTTTATTCTTGCTCGAGCAGATTCAGAATCAAAAGATTTGGATGAGTTACATCAAGCACTATTAGACATAAACCCTACCTTAAAGTATTCTATTGACTGTGTACACCAAGGTAATGAACATACCCATATGTATAATGTTTTATTAAGACAAGGTTATAGTAAAGATCATCCAGAAGTATTACGTGCGTTAAATCAAACAAGAACATCAAAATTATTACCTAAACGTTTAGAGCAATAATACCTCTTTTTCTTTATATTAAAAGAATAAGAAAACCGGTAGACCTTTTACAGTCTACCGGTTTTTGTTTGTTTGCTAACCTTACTCAGCTACAGTCTTTGTAGCCAGTTTGGCTAGAGTTGCTTCAGCTTTCTTCTTGGCTCGTACATCACGAGCTTCGAAGGTTTCGAGTAGATTACGAATACCTCCAAACTTGAGTACGCGCTTGTGGAGGTTGTCACCAAACATAGTTGTTAACGTTCCACTACCGCTACTGCAAGGAATCTTGGGTGAAGGTAGTTTGCCAGTTGCTTCATAAGAAGCTACCCAAGCGTCGATTTGTTCAGAGGTGAGGATGTTGGATTCAGTATTGTTGCTCATATATTGTGGTGGTTACTAATTGTTACTATTTCTACTACTCTTAAATTATAACGTCTTAAAGAAGTTTTCTTTAATATTACTATTATCGGCTAAGTGCTGCTGTGTATGCAATTGCTGCACCTGCAAGCATTACGTAACAGAATAAGATTACGAATAAGTCGATCATATATAGTGTGTATTAATTTGTATGTTATCTACTGCAATATTATTATAATAGATAAACGAGGCTTTCTTTATAATGTTATAATTGGCTCTATATGCCTCCTTTTCTTGATATAATATTATTTGATTTACTGAACTTAAAATTAGTCTGAAAAAAATCTGGGATTTATATACCTTCTTTTCTTTATATAACAGCAAACAAAAAGCTGGTAGACCTTTTACAGTCTACCAGCTTTTGTATATTGATTAGTTGTTACTCAGCATCTTCAACTACAGCAACAGGCGCACTTTTAGCAGCCAGTTTAGCAAGCGTTGCTTCAGCTTTAGCGCGCGAACGCACTTCACGGCTTTCAAACGTTTCAAGCAGATTGCGAATACCGCCAAACTTCAACACACGTTTGTGAAGATTATCACCAAACATAGTGGTCATGACGCCATTTCCAGAAGAGCACGGAACCTTAGGCGAAGGCAACTTACCAGTAGCTTCATAAGAAGCAACCCAAGCGTCGATTTGTTCTGCGGAGAGTTTATTGGATTCGTTCATATATTGTGGTGGTTATTAACTGCGTTTATTTCTACTACTCTTAAATTATAGCGACTTAAAGAAGGTTTCTTAAATTTAACTTTTAACCAACAAGAGCAACTACAAACGACATTGCAGCGCCAGCAAACATGATGTAACAGAACAGAATTGTAAATACTTCAAGCATATTGTGTGTTTTTTTAATTGTTTGTACTCTACTGCAATCTTATTATACGCTATAAGGCAAGATTTCTTTAATTTTATTTTCTACAACTCTCAGAGTTTCAATCAACGCTACCTTTAGATCCAAATCATCTTTAGTGCACTTCAAACTAAGTGTGATTTTGTGTTTAGTTGTCAACAGTTGTTTGAGACGTTTAGCGTACATATTTTTGTATATTATTTACTGCAATATTATTATAATATATAAAAGAAGCTTTCTTTAATATATTAAATTGGCTCTATATGCCTCTTTTTCTTGATATAATTTTATATGTTTTATAAGGCCTATTTTTCTTGATTTAAAATTTAGTACAAAAAAAATCCGGGGCTTTGAACCCCGGATTTTGTATTTAGCTAACTGCTAACTTACTTGTTGAGTTTTGCTAATATAGCTTCTGCTTTTGCTTTTGATCTACAATTCTTGCATTTGAATTCTGTTAGCAGATTTCTGATATTACCGAATTTGACTACACGTTCGTGCAAATTGCTTCCGAACATTGTTGTTAGAGTTTCGCAACCTGTTACTGAACAAGGAACTTTGCTTTCTGGCAATTTGCAGCTGCTTTCGTATTTTGAAGCCCAGATTTCGATTTGTTCGTTATTGAGTTGTGTCATATGTTTTGTGTGTTGAGTACTGCTTTTGTAATATTATTATTTTGTAATAATTTTATTACTTTATTATTATAAACTATTAAAGAAGTTTTCTTTATTAAAATTAAGTATCAAATACAAAATATAATAAACAAACTATATAATAATCTATTATTAATAAACATATTAATATTACAATATTATTATAAACTATTAAATAAGTTTTCTTTATATAAAATAGTTTGCTTTTGATATAATAAGCCTTCTTTTCTTGATATACCAATACAAAAAAGCAGTCAGAAAAAAATCCGGGGTTCTATACCAGCTTTCTAGCTCGTAAGAAAAAAATCTGGGTGTTCAAAACAGTTTGCTAGATTGGACGAAAAAAATCTGAGTATTTTATATCAAGAAAAAGAGGTCTAGCCATATCAACATCAAAAAACCCACCAGCCATTATCCAGGCTAGTGGGTGCAGCGTTAATTGTTATAGTTAACGTCCCCTGAACGGACTTTCGCCGATACCTCTTGGACCTCTGCCAAGCACTCTATTAGTTAAGCTACAGGGGACGTGTCGATCGACATTGGTTACTTGGCGGCGAACGTGCCTTTGGCCGAGCGGCGATAGGTACGTGTAGCTGCAAACTGCCCTTGAGCGTTGCGAACGTTGTGGTAAGTGGGTTGAAGTACAACGTCAGTGGTACGGTCAACCAACCCAACAACGTTATAGCTACGGCGCTTCTGATTGATCACACGCTCAAGAGCGGTAAGCTTGGTTGTGCGAGACTCAGCTGCTTCGACCGTAACGTTAACTTTTGCGGAGGTTGCGAGGGTGTTGATGTTTTTGACGACAGGTGTATTCATAACTGTATTTGTGTTTTTTTGTAGTTTACTGCGCTTGCCGGCAACTTCTTCTATTATTACCGACATAATTATTATAATAGCTTAGAGCGGATTTCTTTAATAATCTTTTATACCAATTCCTCACTCTTGCTAGCCATCTGTTTCTCTCTGACACAAGCCATCAACAATGGGCAGTTGACTTCAAGCCACTGTCTCACCTTATTGAGCTCATCGTACATGTCAGAGTACCGATCCTGAATAAAGTCTTCATCCGACCAGAAACTATGTGAAGCTCCTGCATACTGACATGCCGCCCAGCGCTCTGCCTTGCATTCATGACCCATATCGCGTTCATAGCGATAGTCTAAGTCTTCAATAGCACTATCAAGACATTCAATAAAGGTCATTGAACCTGCAGTACATCTCCACATCTTGGCGTACTTGCTGGCAAGACTCTCCATCTGCCTCATCTCTTTCTCTTTCTCTTGTTTGATGTACTCCTCCATACTCATAACGTACCCAATATCTGATTCTGACAAGTACTGCATTACATCAGCAACAATATCGCCATTTAGTCCCTGCTCATAAGCTTCAAGCCCTCTAGCATATGCTGCAGTATGCTTGTTGTCATCTACATCTCCATTTGCATCTACATCTCCTTCATTGAAGAGAGGTTTGTAGTTGGCTTCAAAGTAACGACCATCTTTACAATGATCGTTATACAGTTCACGAACTGTTGTACAACTATGGGCTGATCTTGTTGATCCACCATAATACTCGTCCTCATCATAGCCACCTTGATCATACCAAGTGACCATTACTTCACTATCAAGAGTAAGTTTTTCCATATAGATTTGTTTACTTGATTACTACTACCATATACTCTTCACCACGATAAGTTGTTGCAGTTTCAGTGTCAAAACTTTCAGTTCCTTGGATTGCATCTTGGAATTCTTCAGGAGGAAGAATGTTTGCTTCACCTGTATAGAGGTCAATGATCAGTACTGTTTTCATAAAGTATTAGTCGTTGTTAACACCAAACTTTGCTAGATCTTCTTTTGAAAGGCTGTAACGAATATCCATAATATCGTCACGAGTACCATTTACACTATACCATCTACCATTTACTTTGGCAATAGGTCCAGTAGAAGTCTGACGAAAGTCAGTTGCTTGTATATAAGGTTGCTTTTGAGTTTGTGTCATAAGTTATTAGCAAGTTGCTGACAATTGATTGCGTTTGGCTCTTGCTTGCTCGTAAGCAGCTTGAGTAATGTAGTCTTTGTCACTAAGAAAGATAGTACGTTCAAGATCAGCTGCACTATAATTCTCTTCGTCAATTGGCAAACGTGCAGAGATGCAATAGTCACCTACTGCAACAACGTAGCCATAATTCCAAATACCAAACATGTTCTTCCAATATACTCTTTCACCAATACGAATATTATTTGTCATATTTTTTGAGGATTACTACTGCAATAATATTATAAGTGCTTAATGAGGTTTTCTTTAATAAACAATTTTACTACGACATGCGTACTTCAACAAGTCTTTACGAATGTTGGCAGTAACTGTACGAACTTTACGATTGCCAAACACAATAGTCTTTTGGTATAACTTGTTATCAACTTTAATAGTTCTTTTCATATTATCATTATAGATGCTTAAGGAAGCTTTCTTTATTTATGTTTATAAAGGAAAAGGAGGCTTTTTACCATAAATAATTGTACTCTAACTATGAAACAAAAAGATAGCTACCTATTAGGTGAAATGTATGTCAACCAAGTTCGCAAACCTTTAAATGAATCTCCATTGAGAATTGGTGATAGAGGTGATGAATTTGAACAAGCATATGACTCCGGTGATACAGAAACACTCAAGTCTTACAAGAAGGACTATGACTTTGAAGACACTAGCAAGTGGAAGGCATTTCTTCAAGCATCCTATGATGAGGCTATGCAAAGCTTTAGAAATGTACCAGTTCAAGCAAGATCTTACATTATCCATCTAATTGTTACTGCTTGTGGCAAACCTCTTATTGATAAGGTTAAACAAGCAGGTGGCAGCCTAGATACACCAATAACCAAGAAAGGTGTAACTGATCCAGACTCTGAAGAAGGTGTTGGATTAGTAGTTAAAGATCTTCTTACAGATATTCTTGAGAAAGATCCCAAGCTTCAAGAGTTTAAGGCAAGTGGCATCAAACTTAACTTTGCTAAAGGACATTTACAGCATTTAGGTCGCAATATTGCCAAGGCATTGATTAGAGCTAAGGTTTTAAAGTATATACGTACCGGTGATGGTGCAGGTACTGAGCCAGCAGCTAAAGAACAACCTGATTACTCCAAGCTTGATACTTCCAAGCTTCCTCAGATGGATTGGTAATAATTCCTTCTTTTCTTTATATAACAGCAAACAAAAAGCCGGTGGAGCACATGACAACTCCACCGGCTTCTCTTTGAACCCAATCAACACGATACTGACAAATTAACGAAGCGGTATATTGAAATACACCCTACTCCTACCACCACCAACACCAAATGAAATGCTTGGTGCTCCATATCCGTACGAATAACTTGGATAGTTATTGTATGTAGGTCTTGAATAGTATACTGGGGGTGGTGCATAGTATACTGGGGGAGGATTGTACACTCTTGCAGGAGGATAATAGTATGTTGGTCCCTCGTAATAATGAGGATGTGCTACTGCTGCTACAGTAGAAAGAAACAAAGCTGCTAGAATAGTTTTCATGTTATTATTTAGTGTTGTTGGTAAAAAAATGCTCGTTCTCTCCGAGCTGTCACACCACTTGCCGCAGGTGTCGCGTTTGATTATATTACTTGACTGCAAGCTTGGCAAGCGTTGCTTCTGCCTTTCGGCGTGCACGAGCATCGCGTGCTTCAAACGTTTCCAACAGATTGCGAATGCCACCGAATTTGAGAACTCGCTTGTGCAAGTTGTCCCCAAACATTGTGGTCAATACTCCGCTGCCTGTTGAGCACGGAACTTTCGGCGAAGGCAACTTACCAGTTGCTTCGTAAGAGGCTACCCAAGCGTCGACTTCTTCAGTTGTTAGTTTCATATGTGTGTGTTTTTATTACTGCGCTTATTATTACCGACAGAATTATTATATGCACTAAAGGAGGTTTTCTATATTAAACAATTTTAACTAGAAAATCATACATCAACATCAAAGTAACTGAACGGAACCTTGCCAGTTGCTATCAAGCCAGTTGCTATAAGAAGTATAGCAAACATACATTCATCAAACATATATAGTTTTATTTATGTGTTTACCAAACTTCAGCCATTACATCACTTTCTTGACTATCAAGTGTTGCTGCTACTTCTGCAGCCAGTACAAGAGCTTGATCAACATCCTCACAATCTGCTACGAACTCTTCAAGCTCTTTATTGCTATAACACTCTACAAACACTTGCCAACCATAACTCTCGTTATACTTAGCCTCTGCTTGATTGCGAACTGCTTGAGCTTTATCTGTTAGTGTAGTCATATTATTTTTAAGTACAAATTGCTGACATGTACATTATAATAGCTTATAAAAGTTTTCTTTATATTACTATTTTACCCTTAGGGCATATTATAATATATCTATAGGCTTATAATTTAAGGGACAACAAAGAGAAACAATGATGTCCCAAGGGGGAGCATCTTTTATATACCTTTATATTAAACCTTAAAAGTTCAAAAGACACTTAAAGGTCCCTAATGGGCTCAGACCTTCTTTTCTTGATATAAAACCTCTTTTTCTTGATATAACAAACAACAAATTAAAAAAGCAGGAAAAAAATATCGAAGAAAAAAATCCGGGGGTTTAGAGCCCCCGGATTTACCTATCAACCCAATCAATAATCAGATAGCAACATCTCTATAATAGCTTCACAATTGTTGTTGAGTTCATGTTGAAGCCACTCACGAACAGTCAACTCTTCATCCATGGCATCTGCATACTCTTCTACAGCTTCTCGAAGCTTCTGATAAGCGTCGTCGGATAGTTCAATTGTTAGTTTCTTCATAAATTAGAAATTGCAAGCTAGCGTGTTCATACTCTTGACCATACCATAACTAGTACTTTCTGGCTGAATCCTCCAAGAACCAGTTTCAATACAAATCTCACCATTCAACTCTTCAGCAAGTTCATGTAGATTGGTTGTTTCACTATCAATCTGTACATCAGCAACTGACTTAAACCTTTCTAGACTATAAGCAACAGCTTGTTGTTCTGTTGCAAACCTCTTGACCTCAGTAATGTCTTCACCGTCATCTTCAAAGCCATTACCATACCAACCTTCAAGATACAAATATTTTACAATTTTAGTGTCCATAAGTTAATTCCATTCAAAACTCGTACTACCATGACTATCAATTACTGCCCAATGTCCATGACCATTCTCTACTGCACTCACAAACATATTGTGTTCAGCAATAACGTACCCTAAACAAAAGATACCAGTAAGTATAGTTGTAACAACAATAACTGTTGCAACAGCTTTAACAATTACTAAAGCTTTCAAGCGCCAAAGAGCTGTTGTTTCAGGGTTCATAGTACCTCCATAATAAATTTAATGGCAGCTGCCTTGCGAGCGTTGATCTCATCCCAACTGTCATTCTCTACAAGATCATCTGTAACAAGATACTCACTACAGAGCTCTTCATCAATGACTTCGCTCAGATGATTTATAGCAAAGTGTCTAAGTTGTTTTTCTTGTTCTAGTGTAAGTGTATAAGACATATTTTTAAGATTGCTACCAACATTAATATTATAAGTTCTTAAAGAGGTTTTCTTTATAAGACCTATTTACCTTTTGGTGCATCCCAGTGAGGCCAGTTCCAACTCTTCCAAGCTGGCTGATCACTATCAACAAACTTTAATGGTTCCAAGTTGCCATGAGCTGTTGATAACGTCCAACCTTCACGACCATCATATACATGAACTTCTTCTAGTTCATAATCAATACTCATAATACATCCATGTTCAAACGGATGCTCAAGCCATACACCTACCTCAACAGCCTCAGAATCAGCAAATGTTAGTTGTTTCATATTAGTTTTGTTTATTAATCAACAAGCATGTTCTCTACATAAGACTCCCAATTGCCACAAATACAAGAGTCTTCAAATACATTAAACGCTTGTGCTGATACTTGTGATTGATCAACATCATCTAGTACTTGCTGTACTGTTGTAGAGTTGTAGAAACTCTTTAAGTTTTCAATAGCCTGTTGAACTTGACCGGACAACTCAAGATATTGTTCAACAGTGTTGACAAGCAATTGTGATTTATCCATAAATTAGTTTTGTTTGTTGATATACTCTGCAATATATTCTGATAGTTGATCTTGAATCATTTCATCAGTCTCTATACCACCGTCTGGCTTGTAATCACCACTTTCTTGATCATAGATAAGATGTCCAAACCTATCATCTACATAACCACACTCAACAAGATCAGTCAAAATCTTGCCAACAATTCGTTCAACAAACTCATTTTTATGAGCTTGATAGATACTTCCAATAGCGCAATCAAGAACACTACAGTCAATTTTCATAATATTTTATTTTTAAGACGACTACCGACACTATTATTATAAGGTCTTATAGAGGTTTTCCCTATAAGACTACTGTATCAACCCCAACACACTCCTTCAAGCTCTTGAATAGATACTCCATTGAGACTGCAATGCTTGCCAGCAAGCATACGCTCAACATCTACAGGATTGGTCAAAGAACCATTCCAGCATTCATCTGGACCCAGCAACTCTTTGGCTATAATCCATTGTTCACTGTTGAGTTTGCCCCAACCAAACACGCAGAAGCCATCCAAGATGTCGGCGTTAGGATGCTTGGCAAGCAAATCGTAATAATCTCTAGGGTCCATGGAATCGCGTTTAGCTTCAAGCTCTTTAAGAACTTCGTTGGTACCTGCAGGCACTCCTGCAAGCTTCTCAAGAATAGCAATATTGCGTGTTTTAGGATATAGTCTAGTGCCCATAATATTATTAAATGTTAAAGCTTACTGCATTATTATTATAATACCTTAAAGAAGTTTTCTTTATATAACTATATTGCCTCCTTTTCTTGATTTACTTTTATATAAAGAAAAGAAGGCAATAGAAATTTGGACAAAAAAAATCCGGGTAGCAAACCACCACAGTTGCTACCCGGATTGCAGTTACCTCAACCAGCCCCAAAGCTATTCGTAATGACCAATAGGCTCATTACAATTGTCCCTCTCACCTTGCTGATCTTCTATCGTAACAAAGAACTCATCAGCACCGCAAGTCTCCCCTACACAAAAGTCATCTTCACAATCCTGACCATCACCATACCTGTTCAAAAAGTATTCACGGTAATCAGCATTGGCCTGTAGCTGCTGCATGTGAGCCAGTTTCTCAACTTCTTCTACATAAGCCTCAGCCTGTTCCCTAGACGGAAAAGCTACACTACCTTCAAGCTTGTAGTAAGTCTTCCACCAGCCACCCTCTTCAGGGCCACCAAAAGCCTGAGACTTTGAATAGATGGATACGTAGCAAGGTTGTGCTTGAGCAAAACGAGGATTGTTGCGAATAAGATCGATAATTTGATTGTCAAGATTCATGTGGTAGATTGGATAGAGGTTGAAAAATTGCCTGTCTCTCCAGGCTGTCACACCACTTGACGCAGGTGTCGCGTTTATCAACTATTCAGCAGCCACTTCAACTGGAGCCTTAGCAGCCAACTTGGCCAACGTTGCCTCAGCCTTGCGTTGTGCACGAACGGCCCTGCTTTCAAAGGTCTCAAGCAGATTACGGATACCTCCGAACTTCAACACTCGCTTGTGCAAGTTGTCTCCGAACATTGTGGTAAGCACTCCGTTGCCAGACGAACAAGGTACCTTAGGTGATGGCAACTTGCCAGTTGCTTCGTAGCTTGCTACCCAAACATCAATTTCTTCAGTCGTTAGTTTATTAGTATCGTTCATATGCGTGTGTGTTTTGTGTGTGTTACTGCGTTTATCGACTTTATTAAAACTCTTTAATATCGCCGACAAAATTATTATATGAGCTAATAGAGGATTTCTATATTAAACAATTTATTAGAAATTGTAATCGTAATAGTGATGATGACCAGGCCTCAATACACATCCAGGGGATTTAGTAGGATGGCCTGCAATCTTCCATTGTCCGTTATTGCGAAGGGTAAATTTGAGCCTCTTGCCAGAAGGATTGCGCTCAAGCTTCCAACGCTGAACACCAGACATATGTCCACAGAAGCCACCGGTACTAAAATGCAGAGCATCAGGTTCTCCAGAGTCGGGTCCGTTGAGCAGTGTAGCTATGGCAAACTCTACTTCAATCGTTTTGCCACTACTAGACACCTTAGCAACCCAACCAGCATCACCATCAGTATATGTTGTATATGTAACAGGATCGTTTACGTTCATAATATTTTTAGAGGTTATTTACTGCACTAATATTATAAAAGCTTATAAAGGATTTCTTTAATAAATTTATAAACTAACAACTATACCAGTACCAGCCACTGGCAAACCTACTGGCAACATCTTGACAATAGTCTGTTCTTTATAGAACTCTAGTTCACTAGCAATGTCTTGTTGGGTAACAAGATCTCCTTGATCATCAACAAAAGCCTTGATAGACTCGTCAATGTAAACATCACGAGCTGCGTTGGCTTCACCTTCTAGAAAGTAAAGTCCCAACAGCTCTGCCCCTTCATAAGGCACTTGATAAAAAACTCCGTAAACTTTAGAATGTTGTGTCATAGTTATTCTACAATACACTTGGTGAAATCATGCTCGTCATGGATGTATTGATCCAATGACTCTACTGCCACCGTAATAAGCTTCCTAAATGCCTTGGGACTTTCATCCCAGTATTCAAGAAAGCCTGTTTCATCCATCCACAACGCCTCTACATGAACACCGTTCATCTTGTAAGAAGCACATGGTTGATGGTCATCTTCAAAGTATTCAACATGGGTAATGTCAACATCCTTGGATGTTTTGATTGTAGCAAGCATCTTGGAGAGCTTGTTGGTCTTGCCCATTGAAGTAGCTTTGTCAAGAACTTCATTGATGCGGGCTAGCATTGAGGTATCAAGTGTTATCATAAATTAGATCATTCCGTAAGTTGCTGCGATTTCGTTGAGCACATCTTCCAAACCTTCAAAAATGGCTACTGGGTCAATACCAAAGTCTTCAGGTGTAGTGTGTGTAAGATGACGCTGTCCAGAAGGGCCTGTAGTGTATTTGAGGAAACCTTCTGTCAACCCATAACTAATCTGCGCACTCTGTTCCCTGCGCATCCGCTCTACCATATTATTGAGTTTTTCGTTGAGATCGTCGTTCATAATTTTTAGAGGTTATTTACTGCACATTCATTATATGCTCTAATAGAGGATTTCTATATTAAACTTTAATGTCAACACGACAATCATAATCGTTAAGCAACTTGACAGCCAACTTGAGTGCAGTTACTCTACGCTCCAAATCAAACAATGCAAATCTTTCTGTATAATTGTCAAGATTTGCTGTAGCACGAAACTCATCAGCCTCTTCTTGTGCAACGTTCATGTCGAGTTTAAGAATGTTGATTGCAATGTCGGGTCTCATATATGTGTTTTTTTATTTTTATATCTTGACTCGTTCATTATATGTGCCAATAAAGGTTTTCTTTATTAAACTTTATAAATTCCCTCTTTTTCTTGATATAACAACACAAGAAGTACCTTCTAACCCTTCAAAATAAAAAAATCCGCTATAAAAATCAGAAAAAAAATCTCGCAGAAAAAAATCTGGGGATTTTATTGGGGCAGTTTACTGAAAAACTGTTTCCAATGCTTGTGCTCCCCAACAATTTGCAAATTTCCGTTGCCTTCCATGTCCCATACCCCGCATTCCCTGCCAATTTTGAGAATTTCTGGCAAGCCTACAGCAAAATCCACAACCAAACAAGCTTTTTGATGATCATTCTGCATTACACAGCGTTTTTCATCACCAAAAAGTCGCAAACGTGGCTGGTTGCCTTCAAACGCTACGAATTCTTTGGAATTTTCAGTGAATTTCTTGGCTGAACAGGTTTTCTTACTGAAGAATTTGGTAAATTTGTTAAAAAAGGTGTCCATGTGTACTGTCTGTTGCTGGCTGAATTGGCAAAAGTGTAAGCGGTTGTACTTGTACAATAGTCCTGATACGCAAAATCAATAAAATTGTAAAAAATATTACCAAACCTACCCTAATACATTGTTTATAAGTCTGTTTCATACTAAAACCACATTTCTATTGTATATCACTTCTTGGGAATCTCAAGATGTAAACAATTTAACTGCTTGTTTAATTCCTCAAACCAAAGCTGTTGCTGCCTCTGTTCAGCTTGTATACGCGCTGCCAAGCCATCTCCTGGATTACTAGGCGTGTTTGCATACTTGACAATATACTCTTGAAAGTATATGGGTATTAACTTCTGTACAAAATAACTAATGTTTATTTCATCATCACTGCTTAACTGATATTGTTGCATGTTACCAACTATTATTTAATGCCCAGTTCTCTATAGCATCAACAACTCTATCAGGCACTGCACGACTTGCTGTAGGTCCATCAAGCTCTCCAGTCATTGTTAACATGCTTAATGATCCAGTATACTTGCCTTTCTCTACCCAACACTGAGTAGTTGGATCATCGTCAATACCTGTTACCAAGGTTACATCATATCCGTATATCCGTTTTTTGATAGTTGTACTCATGACTTTTATTTGTTCAAAATATCTGCGCTGGACAAATATGATAAGCACTTAGCAAGGCTTTCTTTATATAAAACAATTTTTGTAGATAGTTTTTAGCCAGTTTGAGGGCTCCTGGTAACTAGTAAACATGTTATATATTAAAAAAATTTTGAACGAAAAAAATTGTTCGTGTGTTTCAACACTAACTGGATAGTACTATTTGCTATACAAAAGTATATATTTCTTTATATCATGTCAGAAAAAAATACGGGGTATTTTTATTAATGTTGTCAAAGATCTAGTAAAACTACTAAGTTCTGCCATATTCTGGCTATAGTCTCATGATATGTTAGATCTACGGGACAATCAACGTATAACTACAAGAAACTATATAAAAACATTAAAATTTACAAAAAAACATTAAAAAAACAGAAAAAACTATTAAATTTTGCAAAAAAAACTTTAAATTTTAACAAGTTTATTTCTTAATCCAATCATGCCCTTGATCGTTTGGGCTATCTGATAAGTTTCTTTCTTTACTCTTGACAAAGCCTGCACTACCAAAAGCTCGCTGTGAAGATATATTATTACTTGCAATCCATACTCTTGCTGGTAGATGGTTGGGTGTACTAAAAAATCTTTGTAACATTGTAGATGCATACCCCTTGCCTTGATGTAACGGATCAACATATATAGCACCACTTCTCCAGTAGCCGCTTTCTGGTTGATATCTTGGAGTCATAAAGCCTACTACAATATCATCTACTAAAGCTACTATGCGTTGTTTATCTTTATCAGTACCTTTAACGTAATTGCCTCCAGCAAACTCTGGATGATTATTGGCATCATCTAATAGACTATTTAGTACTTTAAGTTGTTGAGGTAATAATTCATCGGTGCTTGCAAGATATAATGTAGACAACAAGGATTCCTTCACACAATTGGGTACTAAATGGTTGCCTTTTTTCTTTAATCCTTTTTGTTTAAAACCTTTCCAACATTTTTCAAGTATTATATTAACTAATTTATCAAAGTACATATTGTTTAATTATACCAACAGCTTTAACGGTCATTAAGTACTATATGATTATATGAAGATAAAAATGTTTATAGTAACTTACAACAACAATAACGTTTTGCAAGAGTACGCTCTTGATAGTTTAGAGCAATCAAACTATCCTAAAGGCGATATAGAAATAAACATTATAGATAACTATGGAGATGTATCAATCGATACACAAGATATAAAAGTTTTAAAAAACAATTTACGTAGTAAAAAATCTACTGGTCACTTATCTAGAACCTGGAATCAGTCTATTATACTTGGGTTTGGTAATCTCGATCAATCGGAATGTGATGCTGTAATAGCTGTTCAAGATGATACCAAATTTAACAAAAACTGGTATAAAAATCTATGTACGGTACTTGAAAAGTACGACTATGTTACATTCGGCGCTGGAGATCAATTACAGGTATTCACACCAGTATCTGTAAAAAATATAGGTTTATATGATGAAAGATTTTGCTCTCTAAGTGTACAAGCAGCAGATTATCTTTTAAGAGCTGTGAGATTTTATCCAGATAAAGTAAGTATAAATGATTACTATCACAAGAGAGTTTACAATGCAGTTGACCAACAATTTAATTTAATTGACAAAACGCCGACTGGGTTTCTGCGCGGTGCAAATAGTCACAAAGCAGCATTACCTTATAATAAAATTAATATACATTTTTTCAAACAGAAATGGGGAGAATCAGCTAAGCTGACTGATTGGTGTGTAGAGCATATAAAAAATTTTAACGTGCTCGTACCAAGTTTTATTTATTACCCATATTTTGAAGAAAAGATCAATAAAAGTTGTTTAACAGCTCAAAAATATAATATATGGTTTTAACGGTTTTATTGTTTGATCTGATCCAAGTAATTATATATTTTCAATATCATCAGTCTCTGTTGCATGTTCTTTACCACAGTACTCACACTTTGCATGTACAGTAAACTCTGGCAATACTTCTGCCCAAGCATGATCACAATCTAAGCAATAAAATCTATAAAGCTTTTTTGTTTGCATATATTACCAATCTATTATATTGTTATCTACATCCGACATAGTATCGTGTATGCCTTGTATTCTATAATAATCTACATCAACATCTATACCTAAATAAGCATGAAGAGTATCTATATGAGTGGTGGGACTACCATCAATACCTTTAACTAGCCATGTACCTTTGATATGTGATAATTTTGACATTCTTGCAAGAGTTGCGCGTATTTCTGCACTAGTGTTTCTGCCAGATTCTAATCTAAACGTTTCTGCAATATTGTAATAAGCTTGTACAGCATCATCGTAATTTGGTCCTTGATATTTCCATCCCCAAGTTGTTTGTTTGCTAGTTATATGAGGTGGTGAATCCCACAAATAAAATGTTGCTGCACGTTGTATATCTGTTGTTTCTTTACGCTCTTGCAAATCTGCTCTTACATAGTAAAGTTCTCTTGTGCCGTCTAATACTGGTACATTTGCAATATTGACTCTACCACTTTCTTGTAATATTGTTTCAACAATGTTATTGAATTTCATACTATTTTTACTTTACCAATCTGATATATCATCTGTATCATCAATTGCGGTTTTAACTGCATCTCTTAAACCACCTGTTCTATAATGTACTAAATCAACATCTACACCTATCAACAATTCAACACCTGTCCAGTTTTCAGAGTCAGGTTGATGAGTATTTATTACTTTCCATTTACCTATTAAATGTCCTATTTTTTCTGTTATTATTTGTTTAGTGCTATCAGGCAAACTACAAGGACCTGTTTCATTATGAGGAAATAAGTCAAGCTCATCATATAGAGACGCACAAATATCATCAAGAGTTTTTAGTGCAGTAGCAAAGTCATTAAAAGTACCTATTAATTCACCATCTGATATATCTGCGTAGTTATCGTCCCACATTTCAAGTGCGCCTTCTTCAAGACGGGTTGCTTCGGGGTCTGTCTTTAGTGTGTATAAAGGTACCCCCATCACATACGCTTCTCTGTTACCATCTAAAATTGGTAATCTGTTAACACTTTCATTCAAAATACTATTAACTAATTTATCAAATTTCATAATTTATTGTGTTATCTATACAAAAAGACTTTATCCAATCCACTATTTCTGGTACAATTTTTTGTACTCTAGGTGGAAGAGCAAGTGCTTTTGATTCTCCTAAGATTTGTTGAACTAACTGGTCAAAATTCATATAAATTACTTTTCGTATGGATCAATAGGTCTGTTATATATTGTATAGACTGTAGTGTCTAAAGTTTCTTCAAGGTTGGCTTTTTCTTTTATACAAGCTATTGTTAATAGATTAAAACATCTTGTACCAGCAAACCCCTTAATATCTAATCTATCTTTTTCATTTTGAAAATCAGCATGTCCATAAGGGTCATTAAAACCTGTAACAACAACCTGGGGGTATTTGATAGACCACATAGCTTTACATATTTCTCTCAATGAAATTTGATATTTGTAATTGCCTGCTGCTTCGTAAGCATCTGAATAATCTTTATCTTTGTAAAATGCTTGAGTATTTGTTCCATTATTTTTACAATCGTTTGGTTCAATCAATATTACAGCTTTTTTAGCAACACGCAAACATTCGTAAAAGCCAATCATTGGTCTAGGAAAATGATGAAAACTTTCTTTTATTAACAACATATCTATAGAATTATCTGCAAGGTCTATTTTTTCAGCATTAACAACAACTGCATCATCTAAAAAACCATCTACAACAGCTTGTTGTAGATGATCTACAGACAAGCTGCTTGCTGTTGATTTACAACCTACATAACGCTTGTAATAAGCTGCATCTCTTCCAGTGTGATCACCTATTGTCAATAGAGTTTCAGGTGCAAGAGATTTTACAATAGGCAAACACGTACTATGCATTGAATAGTGTCTTTTAGTATCAACGTGCTCTGGATCAAACCCACCCTTCCAATATTTATGATGTTGGGAATGACCTTGTTGTTGAGATGCTAGTAGATTTTCAATATGCTCTGTACTCATATACAAAAGATATTTAACTAAAATTCAACATACAACCTTAAAAAAGTACAATAACATTATAAATAACTTATATAATGAACAAAGACCAACAATTGCTATCTAACGCTTACAATAGAGTTGTATTATTTGAACAAACCACTAATTCTGCAAGATATTTTTTAAAAGAACATTTTTACATGAAAGATGATGATGGTCAGGTTGTCTTTGACAACAATAATATTGACGACAACACAGCGCTAGGTGATGTTAGTCAAGTTCCACAACTGAATGTAAATGGTTTCAAACTAGTTGGTAGATTTGATGGTACTAATAAACAAATACGAGGGGATGAAACTTCGTACTTACACCAATATAAAAGCTCTCATTCAGCAAATTTCTTTGTAGGTTATAGAACAATTGATGATTTACAAGGGGGTCGTGAGGCTGTTATGTCTGCTCTTAAGGGTGCAGCCAATTACTTGGAGTTTGATCAAGACAATATTGACAATAACTTTGCTATTGATCTTGATACAAAGAATAGAAAACAACTATTCACTCCACAAGATCAATATTATCATAAAGATTTTTACGGTTTAACAGAAACTGAATATGTTCAAGCAATGAACAAAGGTATCAACGCTTTTGTTGCCCAAAACGACAATATCACGTATGACTATGTAGTGTACCCGTCAGGTAGAAGCAAAAATGCACAACACATTGCTCGTATATTGGCTGCAAGGGTGGGTAGTGCAAATGTTGAGGTTGTTGAGTTGCAAAAATTACTTTTAGATGATGCAGATGAAAGATTTTACAATATTTTTAGATATGCAGATTTAATAAGGAGTTTTACACGCTTTATGCCCAATGTATCTGAGAAGGATATCGAGCGTGCTTTGCGTCAATGGTTGAGTGTTTATGCTCAAGGCAACAAGCGAGGTTCCCAGACACGTCTTGGTGATGAAATATCTACAGCTTCTAATTTAAGATCACAACGTCTCGACAATATATATGCTGATATTCTACAATATCCATACATTCAAGCTGCTATGGGCAATGTACAGGTACAGGGGGTTCCAGGTGGTCGTTTAGATTCTTTTGCTGATTCACACATGAATCCTGAGCAAATTGCAGAATTGGTTGATAAAATCAACCACCCTTACCAACAAGAACTTAATAGAGTTGCAAATGAAAGACAATCTGCACAAAGTGATTATGAGCAAAAAAAAGCCAATACTCTAGTAAACATTGCTGGTTTACAGCAAAAAATACAATCTCTTGAAAAACAAAGAATAGAGTTGGGTAAAAAGACTGGTTTGGGCTTTTTTGACCGTACACAGTTTTTGAGTTCTCCAGTTACCCCATCTGGATTAACTCAAAAAGATATTGCAAACAATAAAAATAAAATAATAGATCTTTCAGCTGAAATAGCAGAATTAAAGGATAAAATATTCAAGCGTCAAATAAGTGTTCGTGCCCCTTTTACGCCACCCAATATTGTAACTCTTGATGTGAGAGCAAAAATTTTATTTGTAGATGATAATATCAACACAGGTGATATGTACAAGCAATTAAAACCTATTGTTGAAAAAACAGCAAACTTTACAAGTAGAATACAATTTTTCTTTTTGCTATGTAGAGAAACGTATGCTGTCTAGCTTTAAACTATAAAGCCTGTTTGTTTGCCAATATTAGACTTATATCTACTAGCAACATAACCACTGTTGTTCAACATTTCAATCATTATTACTGCATTAGCTTCACTTTTGCAATGTATATAAATATTGTTTATGCAGGTAGTTAATGTAGAGGCGTTATCAACAAGATACTCTGTCACCCCCTGACCGCTTGGGTGGTAGTATAACATGCCTGATGGTTGTTGTATTCTAAAGTCTTGTATTTGTTGTTTATGTTTATCAAAAGACTGCATACCATGCTGTTGAGAAAGTGGGTGTATATGGCTTTGTAAATCTTTTGATATTTCCATATCAAAATCTAAAAATAAGTTATCTATATTTACAGAGTTTAATTTTACTTGTTGTTCAAAGTAATTATAAAAATCAGGCCAACAACATAAAATTTTACCGTCACGAGTAATAGGTTGTTGTTTGAGATGTCCAATATGTTTATTAACATCTTTATTATTAAAGAAATCGTTATTATTTTTAATATTGTTTTTTCTAAAAGCAATTGATATATCATTATCTGTTACGTTATGGGTAGCAACAAAAGTAGCAAGTCTTGGAGCTGCATCTTCAAATATTACATCTAACGGTAAATTATTTTGTTGAGAAGACTCTAATATTTTTTTAACAAGTTCATTAAATTTCATAATTTTTAAATCTTATAACCTCTAGCTTGGAATGATATTACTGGCAATTGATCCAACAACTCTTGATTATCATCAAAGGCTTGGATATTAATTTTCTCTTTACTGCATTTCTCACATTGATATTGTATGTAAGCTGGATAATGTTCAGAAGATTTGGCTAAAGGTCTCAATATAGCATGTTTAAAGTTTGTAGTACATGGTTCACCTTCACCACACCATACTTCTCTGTCACCAGGTCTTGTATCTATATGCACACTACACAAACAATGTGGGCAGTGATCTCTATGTGTAGAGCCGGGCAAGCTTAAATCAAACACCTGCTCACAATTGGCACACGTCATATTACCTTTTAATCGCTTTGGTACTCTACAAACTTTTTTCAACGGTTTGTTAATACTTTGTATATGGTAGCCTGGTACAGAGTATTTCTTGCCAGTATCAACTGACTGTACATAGAATGATCTAGAAGCCTTTGTACCTGGTACTCTACCTATTACTTTAAACTGATCCCCAGGTTGATGATCTTTATACACTGCTGTAGGTATTGTTAGCTCTGCGTGTTTGAGTTGTACAATATCATCTAATTCAAATAACGCACTACCTAAAGAACTAATCTTGCGTGCTTCAAGCAATTGATTGTACAATTCATCAAATTTCATATAGTTTATTTATTGCTTTTACTTACGTACACAATAAATTTAGACTATATGAATAATGCTATTATACAACAATATTTTGATGCTTTTACCAAAAAAGATCTTGAAGTTATACAAAGTCTTTTAGCTGACGATGTAGCTTTATTAGATTGGAATGTACAAGTATACGGTAAAGCAGACGTTATAAAAGTATTTGCTAATATCTTTAATAGTTTCAATACTATTGAGGTTGATATTATCAATAGTATTATTGAAGACAATCAAGCAGCTGTGCAAATAAACATTCAACTTGACGATATTAGTCTTAAAGTTATGGATGTAATAAGCTTTACTGGTACATCAATTACCAAGATTGATGCATATAAACAGTAACAGTTTTACTAGATCATCGAATTGCATAACATTACTTATTACCAGTCCGATATATCTTGACTATCTGTTTGGTTGGCTATATCGCTAGCTACGTCTCTAAGCCCACTTGCTCTATAGTCAGGGTGATTCAAGTCTACCTTTACACCCATACATAAAGGACCACCACAGCTTTCACCTGCAAACCATTGACCATGTATATGCATATACGGTGTTAAGATTTTAGTTATTTTTTTATTGAAGTTGTTTAATGCTCTTGTAGTGGCGGTGAGTGCACCTTCTGCACGATATATTTCACTTGTAAATATATCCCACGCTCTATCATAATTATCAACACTCAAATCATTTACGTCTATTAGTAAGCTTTCTAATATATCTTGATCTTTAGGGTTTTTATCAGAGTATTTATCCATTGTACCAAGATAACTACCGTCAGCCCATATGGCATATATAACTGTTGTTTCTCCAGGATTTATAATAGGTACTGCAATGTTATTTTCATTCAGCACACTTGTTACTAATTGATCGAAATTCATTGTATTTGTTTATTTATTTATTACCAACTTGATATGTCTGGTTCGTTATGATTTAAAGTACCTGATATAGTGTCTGTTATACCACCAAATCTGTAATAATCTGTATCAACCTCAACAGCTACACATATACAATTATCTAGAGTAAGTACTTTACAACGTTTTAACTTTAATTTGCTTACAGGCTCTAGCTGCTTGATAAACTCGTTGTATACGTGATCTTGGTGATGAAGTATTCTAATAGTGTCGTAGTTATTATCATCTTCATTTTCTTCTGCGTACATTTCATGTTGTTCTATAATACTGCCCCAATTGTCATCAAGCCATTGCTTGAGAGCTTGGATCATTTCAGAGTAATTGTCTTGACCAATATAAAAAGTTTGTTCGTCATGTATTTCATCATCATCAACATCAAAACATCTTTCTATTGCTGATTTGTACGTCCATCTTGTTAAGTTATCGACATCACCATCGTATATAGGCCAGGGTGTGCTTGTACTAACTAAATACAATTCTCTTTCACCGTCTAATACAGGTAGTTTAGATGTAAAAGAACTTTCGTTTAGAATAGAAGATACCAATTGATCAAAGTTCATAACGCTACCATCCTGATATATCTTCATCACTATCTACAGTTGTTCTAACACTATCCCGTATACCACCCGTACGATATGTTTCAATATCAATTTCAATACCAAACTCAAGAATGTCATGTTCACCAAAAGCAGAGTAACCCCATTCACCAGGTAAATGTAAATAAGGTTTAAACAATTCTCTCAATTTATCTTTAATAAGTTCAGCTGCTTGAGGTTCAAAATAATACTCATGACCAACATCATACGTACCACCATGTGTTGAATTTTGACCCATTAGATATTCTGTTGCTACATTTTCTAAAGCTTTTTCTAGAGAATCAAACTTGCGTATAAACATATCCCATTCCTCACCTGTATCTTTATCCCAGTATTGCAAGCCATCTTCTAACATACGGCGTATAGGTGTAACAGTAATAGAGTCTAGCGTTTTTGTATTGTAATACTCTTCAATATATACGTTACATATATACACTTCTCTTCCCCCGTCAAGAGCTACTAGCTTGGAATCATTTAATGATTCAATTATGTGTTTATACAATCCATCAAATTTCATATGAATTATTTATCACCAATTGGATATATCTACACTCTTATCTAAGTTGTCAGTAACTGCATCTGTTACACCACTATATCTGTAATGATCTTGATCAACTAAAATAGTTACATCAATAGTATAATAATCTTTCTGTATTGTAGATCCCTCAACACTCCACTCACCAACTACATGCATTACAGATTTTATATGATTGCAAAATTGTTCTGCTTTTTCAGGTTTAGTTTCAGCTTTTTGTAATAATTGTTTGATTACATCAAGAGCTTGTGAAGCATTGGTACCCCTATAGTGAGGTTTTGAGTCTCTAAATAGAAAGTGTTGTAATCTTCGTGGTGGTAATACTGTCGCTACACCATCTCTATAAAATAAAGCAACTCTATATATTTCTTCTTGACCATCAAGTAAAGGTATATCACTTACATTTATTGAGCCGTTGCTCTCTTGTAATATACGTTGTACTAATCTATCAAAATTCATATTAGTAATTATTACCAGCCTGATATATCTACACCGTCTATTGAATCTTTTGCAGCATCTGTTAAACCACCTGTTCTGTATCGTTCTTGATCTACTTCTACTGTAAATATAAGAGATGAAGCACCGCCATTATCATAATATACAATCATGAAGTACCCGTATAGTTTTGTAAGTGGTAGTGCTTCACGTATAGCTTCTGGAGCCAACCTAGCAAAGTATCCTTTACCCAATACATTTAAATTTTCTTTGTACACTTGTAAAGCCTTGAACCCGTCGCTACCACTATATAGTACAGTAGATTTATCATCATTTGAATAATGTGAATCAAACCGTTTTAAGTCGTCATCTCGACATATAGGTGTAACTAAAGACCAATCACATCGTGTATGATAAAGTTCTCTTGTACCGTCTAATAAAGGTATCTTGGAGACATCTACACCTCTAAGAGTCTCTTGTAATATATTATGTACTAACTTATTAAAATTCATACAAGTAATTATTACCAATCTGATATATCTACATCATTGGTAGCGCTTTTAACTGCATCTATTATACCATCAGTTCTATATTGTTCAGCATCAATTTCTACCCCCAACCACATCTGACCTTCATATATACTACATCCTACAACCCATATACCACGTAAATGTTCCATTTGTCGAGCTGTTTGTACAGCTTTATCAAGAGTTTCTTGTTTATTTTTTGCTACTACTTGTTCGTATATACAATCAATAAAAGCATCAAACGCTTTTTCAAAATCTGAACCTTTATGTCTTAAAAAGTTTTGTTCATCCCATTGACTAACCCCCATACCATCTTTAACAAAAACAGTAAATGGTTCACTACATGAACTATTTTTCATGTATTCATTGTAAGTTATTGTTATAGAGATGAGTTGTTTAAAGCCTTTTTTAAGCTCTGGCACTAAGTTCTCTTTAAGAACGTTGTCGATAAGACGATCAAATTGCATACAAGTAAATTTATTCATCTAAAATAATGTTTAAATTTTTATACCTTGAAAAAGCTTCTACAAATATTTTTTTAAAAAAACCTATAACATCTTTATGTGGATTTAGAAATTTTGAATATGTTTCTTTATCTTCTATTGTAGATGAAATTATATTTGTAACAAGAGTTGGAGCGTTTAAGTTAATATTTCGTCTTTTAGCTAAAAATTTATCTTTATCGGTGTAGTAGTCAAAAACTGGGCCGAGAGCGTGGTGTTGTTTTTTTTCAAGTTTAGATATTTGATAAACTAAATCTTCTATAGATGTAAAAACCATTTTATTTGTGTGTTTTAAAAAACTCACTTTAGTTTGTATACGTATAGGCCAATTTACATCTTGCAAATGCAACAGTAGCAGATTACCAGTAAATGTAAGATCTTCTCTATCAATTGGTATACTATCTAGTTTTTTACTACCTAGACATGAATTATGCCAAGCAGTGCCATTTAGTCTTTCAATAGATGAAGAAGATATAATTGTTTTACCAAACAAATAATGCCAAGAGTTTAAGTTAAATTTAAACCGTGTAACATCATTTATAGATGTAAAGTCAACACCATCATATAAATTAGGTACCCATATCGTTGTAAATGCATTACGTGTAGAATTATTGTGTAAATAATTCATTAATTGAGTATTGTTTATGCAGTTTTGTATAGAGTCAAAATAACATAAAAATTCATCCGTGTCAAAAAAAGCCCAATATTGACAGCTTTTTTTTAGTTCTTGTTTTAGATCTTCATAACGATGTAAGTTTTCTACACTATGAACATTTTTTGGCAGTTTTCTAATATCTAGAAAGGAATATTTTTTATACACTTCTAATACTTTTTCTGATATACTATTATCGTCATAAATTATAATATTTTCTGCCCCCACTAGTTTAATATAATATTGGATCCAAGCTTCTATTAAGAAGTCTTCATCTCTTGTTTTAAGAATAATCTTTAATAACGGTAGCATAACATTATTTATTACCAGTCTGATATATCTTTTTGATCACCGTCTAATGTACTTGCAACTGCATCTTTTAACCCACCATGTTGGTAATGTTCTAAATATACTTCGACACCAGCCCACACTTCTTCATTACGAGAATATACTTTCCATGTACCTATCAAGTGTGATAATTTAGACAATTCAGCAAACATTTTTTTGCGTAGATAATTAGGTATACCAATTCTTTCAAAGACATGCTCTAATGTCATGACAGTTTCATCATACATATATCCTTCATACTCATCAAGATCTATTGCACTATCTACACCTTCTCTATCCCAGTAATGCCACGGATAACCTTTACTAATACGTTTGGCCCGTTCAATATACATTCCCATGCCTTCATCAAGACTATCATCTACTAATTGTACAATGTAACCTTCTCTTTCACCATCTAGCACCGGTATATTAGACGGATCGAGTGCTTGTTCGTTTAATATGCTTGCAACTAGTTTATTAAATTTCATATATTACCAATCTGATATATCAGATTCACCTGTTTGTTTAGCTATATCTGTAGCTACATCCTTGACACCTTGAACGCGGTAGTAATCTAAGTCAACATCTACACCTATCATTAAACAGGTTGAATTGGATAAATCATTTATAACTTTCCATGTACCTTGTAAATAACCTAAGTCTTTTGTTATTTTTTCAACAGCTTCAGCAGGTAACGGTCCTGGTTTGCGAGATATATATGGTGAGTAGTTCTCTTCATCTTTAAAAGCATCATCCAATACATTTAAAGCTTCTTTAAAGTTTTTTGTTGTACATATAACTGTGGCACCGTAATCATCATAATCATCATCCCACTCTTGTATGTTGTAATCAACCTCTCTATCAAAAGTGCCAAAACACATACCATTCTCTAGAGATACAGAGCGTATATATATTTCTCTTTCACCGTCTAGTATGGGTAATCTAGACTTGTTTTCTTGTAAAATTTTTGTAACTAGTTTATCAAAATTCATCATTTTATTATTTAATAAGTTTACCAGTTAGATATATCTTGACTGCCGTCGTCTAGATTGCTAGCCACAGCGTCTTGCATACCTTGTGTTCTGTAATGTTCCATATTAATTTCAACACCTATTGTTAAAGAATCAGAACCTGCAGTACTGTTTATTACTTTCCAATTACCTTGTAAGTGACCTATTCTATCTGTAATAGTTTGAACTATATGTGTAGATAATTGTTTTGGTAAAAGTTTGCCAATAGGTGAGTTAAATTTTCTACCTTTAAACAACGTGTAACCGATTTTAAGATGATTTAACGCTTCATTAAAGATGGAGGTTTCCCAATATAGCATAGCGTTTGAGTGGTTTTTATAATTGTCATCCCAATCTTGAAGTTGATCTTCTTGTAACTTCCATGGGTTGGGATTGATTGTTTCTGCATCCGTATATACAGTCATAGTGTATACTTCTCTTTTACTAGTTAACTCTGGTAGAGATCCTTCACATCTTTTTTCAACTAAAATAGATTGTACAAGTTGATTAAATTTCATATTATTACCAGTTAGATATATCTTCACCTTCTACAGTGTCTGTTACTGCATCGGTTATACCTCCGTGACGATAGTAATCTTGATCAACCTCTATACCAATAAAAACCCCTTCACCTCTTTTACCAGTTCCAGTTGCATCAATAACTTTCCATGTTCCGTGTATATTTGCAAACGGTCTAAGCTTATGCACTGCTAACCGTGTCATAAGTCTATCATCAAGATACTTCCACTCAAACCCAGGTAATGTTTGCTCTTGTATACTTTTTAGTAAGTTGACTACATCTTCGAAATGTTTGCCTGAATAAAGCAATGTATCTAAAAATATATTTTCGTAAGCGTCCCACACCCACCCTGTACAGTTGTACGCATCACTATCATCAAGATCTTTCATTGGATTGCCGTAATCAAAATCCATACGCTCTACAGGTGTTGCGTAAGGTGCCCCTGTATGATTTGCTTGAGCAGTAACAATAGCCATACAATACACTTCTTTCTTACCATCTAAAACAGGTAATTTGCTTACATCTATTTGATGTTCTTTAAGAATAGATTTTACAAGATGGTCAAATTGCATAACATTAATTATTACCAGGTAGAAATATCTGGACTGTCTGTTTGATTGGCTATATCTGTGGAAGTTTGCATCAATCCACCCATACGATAAAAATCTCGATCAACTTCTACTCCAATACTATACTCTTCACAAGCTGCAGTTGTTCTACCCGCTTTCCACACACCTTTAATATTTTTTATTGGTTCTAAACGCTGTACCAGCAACGCTTGTTTTTCTTCAAGCTGTTTGGTTAAAACCCCACTATACTGCGCTCGAAGTTTACAGAAGTTTAACATAACTTCAAGAGCTTGATTATAAGAATCTACTGTAAAATTAAAATCTTCCCAAAACTCAAAATCCCAGTTATGTTTACTTCGTTCTAATCTTGAGATAGTCACCCACATATCTACTCTCAATGTATATATCTCAGGCTCTCCATCTAATACAGGTAGCGCTACATTGCTTGCATTTTCGTTTAATATATGTGCAACAAGTTTATCAAAATTCATTCTAAACTTATTTATTATACTAACTCTTGTTCTTGCAGCATCTCTACAAGAGTATTGTAGGTTTTTTGTAGTGGGTCAACACAAAATGTTTTAAGTCGCTCTATTGTATAACTATCTATACTTGTAGATAATTCTTTTTGAGTTTCAGTGTCTACAACAGTTAATTTGATTGTGTAATGTTTCATGTATTGTTTCTAATTGTTGTTCGAGTGTTTCTACTCGTTCTTCTAGTAAAGGTATTGCTTGTAATCTATTAGCAGCTTCCAACAATAAAAGATTAACTTTTGTTGTATTGGTTGATAGATCTGCACAATCTCTCAAGTCTTGTATTATAACATCTATATCTCTTCTCATATTAACGTTTTGTAGGGTCTGTTGCTTGTGCACCATAACGTGCTTGAGCATGTTGTTTACATAATGTTCTGTTCCACCCTATATGATATGTTTGTCCTGTGTTGCCACACACTTCACATACAACAGTACTCAACAGTTCAGCGTATTGTATCACACCTGCAGCAAACTTATTACCACCATCATAATACAAGCGTAACGATCCAAACTTTTCTTTTATTTGGACAAACTTAGGTAATTCAAGCTTGCTGACTTCTAAATCTTTTACACTTGTATCATAAAAATTTTGAGTGTTTGCTATGATCCATTCACGCGTCTTGTCTTTATCCCAAGATTGTCTTTTTTTAACTGTTTCATCAATATTGTCAAGATCATACTTGAACTCAGTCACTCTTGATGAGTTGTATCTATATGAACTGTAGATAGTTTCACAAGCTTTTTCAATAATGTCGTACCAGCCAATATTACATTCAAAACCAAATAAAGCAAAAGGTTCTTGGGAATTTTCTTGGTGTTGAAACAAAAGAGGGAAGCGTTTTATTAGCTCGTTATAATCTTTCATAACTTATGATAATAGATTACAAATTAAAAACCATATTTATGTTTTACAGACTCCCAGAGCTCTTTATCAACAATTGTGTACCCTATCAATAGCGGTTTAGTTTCACCTCCCATAGTATGTTCCCCTCTGAGGATTTTACTCAAACCAATTTTAGAGTAATCTACAATATCTTCATGAGCATGAAGAAGTCGCAACGATTCTTCCCAATTAAAATCACCTTCTGATCCGAATGAGTTCTTTTTCATATTAGCTTATTACCTTTTGAAATTCTTTTAGAGCATCAAGAGCTCGTGATTCTCCCAGTTTATAATGCTTTTCACACATAGAGTATAGATAGCAATCAAAGTCAGCATAAGACCATGTACCGTCTGCAATATATTTAAACGCGTTATAATCTCGTACATCTACCCACTCTTGTTGGGTTGCTTGACCAGCTTTTGGTCCGTTATAGTCTTCTGGATAATCTTCGTTCATTTAGATATTACTTTAATTTTTTCAATTATGTATTTTTCGGGCTTTGTGTCACACTTATAATCGTTGTTCGGATACAATTTATCAATTTCTTCTTGAACACTATTTTTAAATTTTAAATAATCTTTGTTAAATTTTTCGATTTGCTTTTCGGCTATCTTTTTAGTAGAACATATAGCTACATTATAATCAACGTGGCAATTTCTTTCGCGATGAATTGCGTAGACGTTCATTTGTTTCTTTTGCTATTTGCTTTGAGCCAATGATACTGAGCTAGCGCTTCTTCTGTAGTAGGATGACGCTTTTTTAATTTAGTAATCAAGTCTACTGCTTCCATAGCCAATGATGCAGCAGTATTAGGTGCAACACAAACTCCATCAGCTTCTGTAGCATTAGGAAAGTTCGTTGGATCATCTTTGTACCAAGGATATCCCAATGCTTTGCCTAAGATTTGTTCAATCTCTTGAGATTCTTTTATTAAAGCGAGAATGGCTTTTTTATCTTGAGTCTGTCTATCATTATCTTCTTCCATATGTGGTGCATAAAGTTCTTCTTGATTCACACGTTCACGTTCACGTTCACGTTTACCTAATCTCTCGTCTAGTCTATTTCGTTCCGTATTTCTTCTTTCTTTCAAAGCGTCAATGCCTTCTGTTAGTTCATTCATAAGATTACGTTTTGTGTTGGAATTCATAACATCTTCCCACCTTTCTTCTGATTCGAGAATGATTGCTTTAGTAATGTCTCCCATTCTTCCATTTATAACATCTTCCCATTTTTCTTCTAATTCTTTTCGTGTTTTCATTTAATTAGTTCATTCATAGGTCTTTAAGGTTTTGAATGTTTCTTCTACAAAGTAATCCGTAGCCTCTTTAAGGTTATTCTTACCATGATGCATTACTATTTTCAACAATTCCATATTATGTCCAAAGAGACTATAGGTATCTATTAAAGAACTTCCCTTGTGCTTGAATATCTCTTTAGAGTCTTGTTCTAATACATAATAGACATCAAAGTCATGTTCTGTAGGTTCTGTTCTAATTGTGTAGCTGTTCATATTACGCTGGAAAAACTTCCATTATGACGTTATGAGTAATGACTTTTTCAATCATCTGAACATGAATTCCTTTACGTCTTTTTAAGACCATGTCCCAATGAACGAGAGCTTGATTCTTATCTGTAAAGGTTGCCCAACACCAAAACTCCCCATTTTCATCCAATTCTCCAACGACATATTCAACATTGTGATCTTTATTTTTTAAATTTAATTTCATTCGTGTTGTTGTACAACTGTTCTTTTAATGTCTTCTTTTATAATCCTCACCTTTTTATCGTGTTGACTATACCATTTAGCTATCTCTTGAGCATGTTTCAGTTCATTATCAAAAATACGATTTTTATATTCTTCAGCCTTAAACCAGCTATCAGACCAATCAGACCATACTTCAACATAATATCGAGTATATTCTTTGGTGTTTGTTTCTTTATTCATGCATTCTCGCTAATTCATCTGCTAAAGAAGAGTAATAATCAACAGATTCTTTTAATTGTTCTATCTCTTTTCGTTGTTCGTCTATAATACGAGCATAGTCTTTTAGTAGTTGATCTCTAGTCATATCTTTAGTTTTAAGATTAACGTCCATCTTTGTGATGTGGGTTTGAGCTTTCGTCATACAACATTCTCAATTCTTCTAATTCAATTTCTAAATTTTCTACTCTTTGAGTATATTCCGTTAATTCTTTTAAATAATAAGAAATACGTTCTGGAATGGATTCAATTGTATGTTCTGTAATATTCCCAACTGGGAATTCGTATAGTATTTTATCAGTAATAGATTTTAAGAAATCTCGTTCTGCTGTTAAAGTATCAATTTCTTTTCTTTGTCCATCAATAAGTCGTGCAAAGTCTTTTACAAGATCATTTATATTAATGTATTGTTCTTCATTTATATTCATATTAGTAAATCTCTTTGCTTCTTCCGTTATCAGTTTCTTCGAAGACTTCTATCTCGTATGAATCTGATCGTGTTTTTCTAGAAATATAATTTCTTGCTGCATCTTCTGTAAAAAATACGTCAATAAATTGACGAGAATCATAACCGTCAAAGAATACAAGGTAAACTCTTTGCTTCTTTATAGCTCGTTCTTCATCCATATGTGGAGCAAAAAGTTCTTCTTGATCTACACGTTCTCGATTCTTATCCAATCTCTCATCTAGTCTATCTCGTTCCATCTTTCTACTTTCAGTTAAAGCATCAATACCTTCTGTCAGTTCGTCCATAAGATTACGTTTAATTTCTTTAATCTCTTCTTCAAGAACTAATACAGAGCGTTCACCCACTTTGAACCTATGTTCAATACCATTGTCATCCCAATGTATTATGCCAGTATAAGTACCAATCTCTGTATAATTACCGATATTATATGTTAATAAATATTTTTCACCTTTTTTTAAAAGCATAATATTACTTTTTTGTGTTTTCATTTGTTTCTTTTGCTATTTTCTATCTCATATCTAAGCAAGTATCTTTTATCTGTTTTTGGAATCATACTAGTGTCTAATTGCAAAGTAGATGACGTAGAACCAACTAAAAAATCCATGAAGAATAGCCCATAGGATTGATTTGTTAATACTATATGAAAGTGTTACTGCTATCGCACTCCCAAGGCTAATTCCATCAGTACGTATATTATATTTCATATTCTTTTATAGCATCTGCGTAGCTAACTAAATTGTCATCACATTCTTCCCAAGCTTTAGCTGTTCTCTCTGTTTCTGCCTCAACTAGACGTTGAACTACTTCCTTCACCTTTTCTGGAAGAGTTTCAATTTCATGTTTTGGGTATAGTACAGACAATTCTTTCATTATGTCAATTAAGATGACATAAAGTTTTACATTCTCTTTTGCAAGATCTGTAGTACTTTCTACAAGGTTAATGAGTTGTTCGTTATTCATAGTTCTTTATATTTCATCAACTCTGCCAAAAATTTATCTGCCATCAGACCCATTG
>Ga0209297_1000268_pt1 | contig 34977 bp, 56 predicted proteins | sample S_130805_MF_Meta_FD_187322 | JGI IMG/M metagenome (GOLD analysis project Ga0209297, IMG submission 187322) | Freshwater microbial communities from Lake Simoncouche, Canada to study carbon cycling - S_130805_MF_MetaG (SPAdes) (version 2) | ecosystem: Environmental > Aquatic > Freshwater > Lake ...
CGTCCCCTTGATCTGCCATGTATCCGACCGCCACATTAATCCATCGCCAGACACGGGCGATCGACTTGGCTTTTTTCTTTTCGTAGTTTGAACTCATTTGGAAAGCAAATCGATGGCCGCGTCTAAACGCTTGCGATAATTATGGACTTCAGGGATCAGGCCAGGCGAAGCTTCTTCAGCTTCCTCCCATCCTTCCAGGGCGTAACCAGCCAGGTCGTGAAGAAGATCCAGGATCTCCCTGCGTTGCTCAGGAGTCAGAGTCATGGCTTTCGACGATGTAACGAAGGCGATCCAGGCCACGGCAAGCTTCGCCGTTAGTCAGGAGCTCAGGATGATCTTCCAGGACGCGGACAGCTTCAGCCGCCTGGTCTATGCTCAGGGGAGCTTGAACGCCCACTGCTATCGAGTAAGCCAGATAAGGAGTCATTTTCATGTAGATCAGTTCAGGCCAGCCGTCAGGCGGCGAACGTATTTGTTTGTGATCTTCTTCTGCTCTTCAGACTCCCAGACAAACTCGGAGTCGTCGAGATCATCGAGAGCGTCGATGGCGGCTGACTCCAGGCGTTTGCCTTTCTTGATGTGCAGAGAGAAGCCGTCCTGGGTCGTGACGTAGGCCTCGGGGAAACCCAGGAGCTTGTGGAAGCCAGCCAGGAGCTTGATCGCCTTTGGCTGATCATTCACCAGGAAGCTGATCGTCGGCTTGCTGGCCGTCTCGAGCGTGTAACAGGTTTTATTGAGCATGGTTTTATGGTTTGGCATGGTTTTATGGTTTGGAGGAAATTAGATCTTCGTGCCGTCCATGTGTCCCCACATGTCGGAGTCCGCCTCTTCGGTGATCTTGATCTGGTGGGCAAGATCCATGGACAGCTTCTCGGCTTCAGGAGAGTCAGCGATGCTGATCTTCTGATCATTCAGATCCATCAGCTTCTCCTGGTAAGCTTCAGCGAGTCGCATCAGCTTGCCCAGACGGGAGATCAGGATGGTTCGGTCGTTCATTTCGATCATGTTCTTTTGTAGTTTGTGAGATTTAAAAGTGGATCAGGCGAGGATGGAGATCATTTCCTCGTCGGTGATCGACCTGGACTTCAGGATGGTTTTCCCTGCATCGTTCACGAAGAACTTTTCCTTGTAAGTCAAACCCACGTTAATGCGGAAAGGTTCGTTGCCCTTCTGCATCGCGACGATCTGGCTGGTGGCGAGATACGTATGGGCATCGCCCCTGGACAAGTGTTCCTTGATGGGCCAGATAATGACAGTAAGGGAACCGTATTTTTCGACGGTGGCATCCTTGAGGTTAAACTGATCTAGAGAGCTGATGGTTTTCATGTGTTCGTTTGTGGTTTGGGAGATTTAAAAGTGGATTACTTGGAGCTGTTCTTGAGCTTGATAATCTCTGCGGAGATCTTCTTGAACTGCTCTGAGAGCGCGCGGTGCTTCTTGCTTCCTTTGGCGTAGCTCTGCATGTTAGCCCAGATAAAACTGTATTCTTTATCGAGCTTCTGGATTTGGTCGGTGGTTTTCATTTGTGGGTTTGGGTTGGTAGATCAGAGAAAGGGGCAAACATGGCTCCCCGTAAAGGATTATTTGCATCCTGGATCATTTTTCTTTCTCCCCTGCCAAAAGGCCGAAAGCCCACGTCTTTTGCCAGCCGCCGCCGCCAGGATGACGTCCAGGATGCCCGTAGAAGCGTTTTGACGACCTACCCCTGCCCTACCCCTTAACCCTTCGACTTCCCCTGCTTCCTGATCCACGCCAGGCCAGCATCCACCAGCTCAGGCGATGCGTAGCCAGCCATGCCAGCCGCCGCGTATCCCAGGCCAGGATTAGAGAAATAAGACTGAGTCGCCAGGCCGACCAGCAACGAAGTCAGGCCAGCCACGCAAGTCCGCCTTGCGATGTATCCCACCGTGTGCCGTTCCGTCGAGCAGAGATAACGCACAACCCAGGACACCGCACCGATGCCGATGCCGATGATCAGATCCCTCAGACTGACCGGGACGTCGTCGGGTTGCGGAGCTGGACTCATTTGATGATCCTCCGATAACCGAGCCGCCACATCGCCTCAGCCATTTTCGTTGCGCTGGTCTCGACCGTGTTCTCGTCCAGGAAGGGAAGGCAATCATGCATCAGCTCATGCACGACCGTATCGATCATTTCGTGCTCTGGCTGGCGTGGGTCGATGTGAATGTCCCCAGTTCCCTTCCAGCAATAACCGAAGGGAGTTTTGCTCCCCGATGCATGCGTAGGCCTGGACTTCCCCAGGATGCGGAAAGTGAAATGCGGTTCCTTGTAAAGAACCGCTGGCGGGTCAAGCTTTGGGCGGGGATTGCTCATCAGACTCATGGACGGAGTCCTTCACGCGATCATAAAACCACCAGACGCCAAGTCCAGCGACAGCCGCCAGGAAAGATCCAGCGACGATGGAGAAATAAGGAGATCCGAAGAAAAACGGCAGAGCTCCTGCAAACGCTCCGCAGAGAATGATGGGCGCTCCAGCTCTGACTCCCACGAACGCGCAGACAAGTCCGCCCACGACCACCAGGCCAGAACCAGTCATCGTCCAGATGTTAGCCGCCGCGTCCTGCTTTACACGGTCCATCTCGTTCATCAGATCAGCGATGCGATCATCCTTTAGCTTTGAAACGCGAGCCGCTTCCTTTTGATCAGCTTCCATCTTCGCCCAGTTAGAGTCAATCTGAGCCAGAAGCTTTTGACCGAAAGCCACCGCTGAGGCGTAGTCCTTTTGATCTGCTCTCGATGCCCGCTGTCTCGCCAGGGCGACGCTCTCATCTGAAGGCCTGGGAAGATAGGAGAGAGCCACGGATGTTTCAGCTTTGACGACCTCTGGCTTGTCTGCGTTCTCCCTGGCAACAGTGACCGCCGCCGCCACATGCGAGTCCGACTTGTCAATCTGGCTTCCAACCGTGGTCATGTTTCCTGCGGTCGTAGGAGCTGACGGCTGAACTGGCAGGGGAGCAGGAGAGCTCTCGCATCCGACCAGGAACAATCCAGCCAGGATCAGGACTCGCATCACTTTGAAGTGATCTTGATGTAAAGCTCGCGGGCCTTGTCAGCCAGGAAGTCCTTGAAGACGCCAGCGGTGAAACCCAGGAAGAAAAGGATGACGTAGGACATGAGATCAGGGAGTAGAGACGAACCTCATGCCCATTCGGTAGGTGCTTCCGTTGAACGAGACAAGCAGCTCATGCGTGTCCGCTCCACCGCTGTGGGCCTGAATGCCGTTAATCTTGAATTGCTGGGTTCCGTTGAACGTGATGCTGGTCGCCTTGATCGAACCGACGATCTCGACTTTGTTCGTAGGACTGAAAGTGGAGGGATCCACACCGACGCCGACAGAGCCGTTCTGATCTACGACGAACGCGGTCGTGTCTGGGTTCGTGGAGTCCTCGACGACCAGGGCGGGGAAAGTCCCTTTCTGAGTGATGCGAACAGCCGCAAGCGTATTGCTCGTCGTGTCGAAAACCTGGGGAGCCGAAAAAGTATTCGTCAGATTGTTCGTCGTGCAATAATAGGTCGCAGATCCGACCTTGTAAGAAACCTTCGGGGAAGTGGCGTTTGAGATCCAGAAGTCTCCGCTGACAGCGTTGGTCGCGTTAGGATCAACAGTGCCGCCCAGGTTCAGCGTTGGAGTCTGAGATCCAGCGACAGTTGCGAGATTTACTTTGCCCGTAAAGGTGGCTCCAGAAAGTTGAGCGTAAGGAGCAAGGGCGGACGAAGTGATGTAACCTTGTGAAGTCACGAACGACTGCGTGGCGTAGGACGACATCCCGCTGATAGTCTGATAGGTGCTGGCCGCAGTAGCCGTGGTTAAATATGGGGTAAGGGCAGACGAAGTGATGTAACCCTGTCCAGTCACCCATGCTTCTGATGCGATTACATTACCAAGAGAAGAAGTGGAAGTGCTGTAACGGAACTTATCAGACTGGAACCAGAAGCGTCCAGGCAGAGGAATAGAGTCTGGGTTAGTACCGCCGCCAAAGGTAAGACGGTTGTAGATGTCGAAGGCCAGATAACCTTGCGAAGTCACGAAAGACTCCGTGGCGTAGACTTGTCCAGTAACCCAGGACTCAGTGGCGTAGCCAGTCAGAGCTCCGCTGACGTAACTTGAATCGACGAAACCAGATGGGTTGCTGATGCTATAATAAAGTCCGTCTGCCGTTCCTTGATCCAGGAAGCCAGCAGGATTGCTCGCGTCGTATTTGGCATCAAGAGCTCCCTGAAGATCAGTCTGATTGGACAGAGTTCCAGTCACCGAACCCCACGCAACGGTCCCAGCGCCGCCCGTGTAAGCGGTTGTTTGAACACTGGAGTCGGGGAACGTGATGCCAGCCGGAGAGACCTTCATGTGGCTTGCTCCGTCGTAAGTGTCCAGGCCGTCAAAATTGACCATCGTTCCCTTCGTGTGATCAGAAGAGAGCTGAACGCCAAAAAAATCAGACGACATTTCGGTGTCGTAAGTCATTCCGACGCTTGTGATAGAGCCAGTCATGACTCCGCCAGAAAGAGAAAGATAAGATCCTAGCTGAGACGTAACCCAGGACTCGGTGGCGTAACCGTTTAGGATGCTAGGTCCGGGATAATGAACCGTTTGTTTTCCAGACTGAAAAGTGATGCCGTTCCATTCAACCGTAAGAGCATAGCCGCCTACGGATGAATTATTTAACTGAAGATAAGAAGGAATAAGGACTGCCGTATTCGTTGAGCCGTCCCATGTGCGATAACCAGATCCGTTGCTCGACTGGATGTCGCCCGTAATGTAACCGCCAGATTTAGCGAGATAAGTTGATGCGGCGGTCGCGCTGGTCAGATAAGGAGTCAGAGCCGAGTTGGTAATGAAACCTTGGCTCGTAACGTAAGACTCCGTAGCGTATGCGGACAGGTCGATGCTGATGGTCTGAGTTCCGGCATCGTAAGAAAGAGGGGCGTCAGCATAGACGACCCCTGGCTGTCCTGGGTTGCCTTGCGGTCCTTGCGGGCCTGGGATACCTTGCGGGCCTGGAGTCCCGATCGTAAAGATCAGGGATCCAGTAGGGGAAGCAGGAGTAAGAGTCAGTTCGATGTTAGCCATTGGCGAGAGTGATCTCCTGGTCGATTACTAGACGCACCGTGGTAGAAGAAAAAACGACCCCATCAAAAGAACAGCGCAAGTCGATGGCGGCGGTTCCTACGTCCCACTTGGCAGTCGTGGAAGCGTCCGCGTAAAGCGTCACCGTAAGCATGTCCTCGCCAATGGAAACCGCCAGGGGCCAGCGGCGTTTGGAGTGATCCTGGATCTCCGATTCGATGGTCACGCCAGTCAGATCAGCAGGATCACCAGATCCAGGGACATAAGGCCCGGAAGCCGTAAAGGTTTGCCCTCTCTTCCAGATAATAGTCGGCGCCGTCATAACCCTACGCCGCAGTCAAAACCCCATTAAAATCAGGAAACGGCAATCAACCCTTCGACCGATGCGACGAAAGATGGAGGATAATCTGGATCAGAATAACTGAAGAGCTGTCCAGTTCCAGTGTTTGCATCTGCATCGACAGCGAAGGAAGTCCCCTCATCTAAAGTAATTGTTTTACCCAGGAGAAAAGCGAACGTCTCATCAGTAACTCCGAAAACAAAAAAACGACCAGTCCCTTCGCCTTCTGGCAGGACTCCAGCTCCTGGATAAAAAAAATAAAGAGCAGTGTCGGTAATTAACAGGGAACCGTTTTCCATGATCATCCATAAGTCTGGATCGAATGGCGGGTATTCCCTGTTTGAACCTTGACCGTAACCAGATCCAGAGCTCAACACGGTGAACGGATAAAAAAACGCAACCCACCCCACTTCTGGAACTTGATACGCCATCAGACTCCTGCGTAATAATACGTTGCCGTGTTAGTCCCAATCTTGATACGGCTCGCCCAGACAGATCCACGCACCAGCTGAGACACCGTGCCGTCTGTCTGAATGTGAGCGATGCCAATGTAGCCGTAATCATCATCGTCCGTAGGAATAGACGCTCCGTTTTCGATGGTTACGTTTTCAGGATCAGGGAATAAAACATTGGGACTCTCTCCAGTAGTCCCGATGGCAACCCAGACGAAAGTTTCCTCTCCGTCTGCCACCGTGATCAGTTCATCCAGGTTTGACGGAATGATGTTATTGACCATGCCCTCGCAAACCTCGTAGTCGGTGCTTCCCTCGGCCGCGCTGTATTTCTTAACCTTGAAAGGAGAACACACGTTAGCGACATAAGCAGGAAACGTGACTGTCCCCTGGACGGCCTGATCAATCAGCCAGACATCAGCTGAATACGGTTGCGTTGCGCTACCGATGTAAATCGCCTGGGCGGTATAATCGCCACCAGGATCGATGTTGGAAGGAAGCACGACTGGGCATGCATCGGTGTAATCCACCGACCGCCCTACCCATAACTTATAAATGGAACTAGGAACTCCATCAGCCGTAACGGTAACGCGGAAGAGCCAAACGTCGTAATCCGTGTCGTTTTCAATCGGGCCAAAATAACCAGCTTTATTGCACCAGGGCGTGATCTCCTGATAACCGTTCACTGGATCGCAACCGAGATCAATTTCGTTGATCAGCTCCTGCTGGATGCATTCGCCTGATCCTTCTGGCGGCGTCAGAACGGTTCCTTTTGCCACTCGCAAAACCCAGAAAGGATCACCAGCTGGATCGGGGTTTTGATTGATCACATCGACCTGGAATTGAGAAGGACGAACAGGGGCAGGAAGAGTCTGAGATCCGATGAGCTCCTGGTTCACGTCGAACACTTCGTTCTCCGTATCCCATGAAATGAAAGCAATCGAAAGAACCTGGAGCGTGTATCCAGTAAAGGGCAAGTCGATGCCAGGCGGAGTCCCGTCTGATCCATAGGCCACGAACCCGCCTGACGGGTATTCGTAATCGTCAGTCGAGGCGATGTAAAAATAGCTTTTAAACTTTTTACGGTCCTCGCTCTGGATTTGCATCAGATAAACGCCGTAATCAGAACCTTCATCGAGGACGACATAGCCATCGCTATTCATGAAGATGGATGAAGGATCTTCACCAGGGACGATGCTGACAGGGGATCCATCGAACACTTCCGTAAAAGAAATCTGATCCGCCTGATGCTCGTTCTGATAAGCCATCGTTCCGCTGACGATCTGAAGAGTCCATAATTTTCCACCGCCCTCAGCCGCAGACTCTTCGACCACGCACTTGAATTGATTGTAATAACTGGATCCACCCGCCTTGATCATTTCGTTGTCCGTCTGGTAGATCTGAGATCCTCCAGCCAGGAAAGAGACGACCTGCCCTTCACCGATGTAGGGCATTGGAAGTCCGGCCTGAACGCCTTGAGCCAGGTCGTTAAGCTGTTTTGAAAGAGCCGCTTCGTCCCCCGCCTCGAAGCGTGAATTAAAACGTGAACCAGCTCCCCTGAAACCGATGTCGTCCATGTCAGAAAATGGATTCGGCCGTTTGGTAGATGTCGAGATCCCATCCGTCGTCACCAGCTACCAGGACATCGTAAACGACTTTCACTCCAGCAGGAGAAGATGGAGTGCCGATGGTTTCGATCTGAACGGAAGTCAAAAGCAACGCCTGAGCCGTAGGGAAATCTGAAACAGTAAAGGGAGGGACAAGCGTTTCGACGTCGCTCCCAGCGATAATGTTGCCGATGTTATTAAACATGAGGATCGCTCGATCACTCTCGTCGTCGCTAAAGAACATCGTTCCGCGAATGTTTCCTTGAGGACGCAGGAACTGACGCACTCCGCCCTTAGGGTTAATGATGTTCTTAGGAAAACCGAAACCGTTGAACTTCCACGTCTCGCCCACGGTGCCGTCACCGTTGTCCGTGGATTGCTTAACAAAAATCGGCCAGTTAGCCGCGTTCAAGTGGATCCCGTTATCTCCAGGAGATCCAGCCAGCGGGCCAGAAACCCATCGACCATCGTGCAACGTAAAATTGGGATGCGTCTCAATCGGTTGAGAGGAAGTGTTTGCGACGCCGCTAACCTGGGCGTCCGTGTATCCGATACCGCGCGCGACGCCCATGTAATCGATGGTCATCATAGCCACGCCGCCCTTTGAATAAGCGATGGCGTATTTGTAAGACTTCATGCTGAAACCGATGTCTTCTGGGTAATCGATGCCAAGGGATACGGTGTCGATCGCGTCGGTGATGTTGGCTGAAGAAGAGTCCAGGGCGAACGTAAGCTGAGCTTGCGCCAGGCCGAAGGCATCGATGTGGATCTGTCCCTGCGGCTGGCGAGATCCTGGGTTTTCGAGCTGATTGCCGAAGTCGATGCGGGTGGTAGATGGGGTCGGCATAAAATTATTTGTTCGCAGGGACGATCCTTTTGTTCGTAGTGTTAGGAGCCACGACTGCGTCCTTGAGCTGAGTAACGGACTCTGCGGTTTTCTTAGTCGCGTCCAGCATGTCTTCCTGGTAAGTTCCAGAAAGGATGGATCTGACGTCACCGCCACCGATCTGCTGAAGTGAAGATGCGGACATTACCATGCCGACATCAGGCCCGGTTGCGCCTTCTTTCTTTTTCTTCCTTTCTTCCTCCAGGACTTCCAGCGTATGTTCAAACCCGACTGGCGGGGCGACGCCTTCCGTTAGTGGCTTTTCTTTAAATCGTTTAACCCATTCTTTCTGCCATTCGAGATCCAGGCCTTTAGACTTAAGACGCTTTGATAGATCTCGACGAAAGTCTTCGCTTGAAGCCACGTTACGTTCTGCGGTCGGCCGATCGGCCTCTTCCCAATTTTGCTTTGCCATGTGTTCCGCCATGACTTGTTCCCTGGCCTCGCTTGCCGATAGCATCGCTTGTTTATCGGTGTCCTTAATTGCTCGCCATAGGCCTTTAAAAAATCCACCGACTTTGGATGAACGCGCGTTGCCTCGACGTTCCGCGGCATCCTCAGCTTGGATCTGGCCCTCGGAATAAGTCTTACTCCCCTCCGTGATTTCCTTGATCTGCTCTTTACCCATGCGGATGATCGGCATCAGCTCACGACCAGATCTTCCGAAGATGGCGGTGGCGTTTGCCGCAACGAGATAAGCGTTTCCAGTTTCCTCGAGCTGATCAGCCAAAGCTTCCAGGACTTCGGTGGCCGTAATGGTTCCAGCCGTGATCCTTTCATTACCGAAGCCAAGTTCGCGAAGAACTTTGCCAGCTCCGCCTGCGTCCTTTGATGCGTTGCCCATGTATTTGGAAAACAATCCCAGGGACCTGCCGACGGTCTCAAAACTGACGCCGACAATCTTTCCAATCTTTCCGATTTTTTGGAGCTCGACGGCGCTCGCACCAGTGACGTGCATGGCGTGGATCAGCTCTTTGAAATAATCTCCAGCTTCTGAGAACTTGTCCATCAGTTTGCTGAATACCGCACCAGCGGCGAACATGCCACCGATGGATCCCATGATCGAGGAATTGAACTCTCCCATCCATCCGCTCATGGCGCTCCCTGCTCCTTTGGCGGCTCCCTCTGCGCCTTTAGAGACGTCAGAGAAATCTCCACCGAACTTAATTTTTACGTCGTCGGCCATAAATTATTTTTTGGACTGCATGAGTTTATGCTTTTCCATAGCTTCCCATTCGACATCAGAAACGATCTGGATGTCTGATCCTGCCGCGCGCGCGTGGGCCATGTGAAGCCAGATGGCGGCGGACTCTGGCATCGTCCACGCTTCCTCGGTCGTGTGGCCGTTGCGAACCAGACAAGCGACCACTGACAGTTCCCAGGGGAAACCCTTGTCGTCCGAACTTGATTTGCCTTCCTTCTCCCAGAAGCGCGGCCAGAGCGATTGATCCCTGAAATAGATCATGAGCTTGTAAGCTTCCGTCTTAAGCAGACGCTTGCTCATTCTCATGCGACGCAAATGATAACCGTCACGCCAGGACATCGGGCGACGGACTTCTTCCAGCTCAATCGTGGATAAGATCCTGACGGCCTGGATTACATCAGACGCTCCGAACTCTTTTTCCGTTGATAGGATTGGAGAACCGATGGCCTGGAGCGCGATCCTATGCCGTAGGCAAAATGGAAGAAGACGCCGACCGCAGACTTCGATGGTCGGTTGCAGGATTGTCGCCGCTTGTGTCCACCGCGAAGTCATCGGCGGTCTATGCCCTTGCGGGCTTAAGCGATCTCCTGATACTTGACCAGCTTCAGCGTAACCTTGCGGAAACCGTTGTTCGTGCCAGAGTCGCTCACATCCTTGATGATGTAATTAATGCTATCGTAGTCGAACTGCATGCCGATGTCCGGAATAGTCGCTTCAGTCTTCAGGATGCCGCTGATGGAAGTCTCGATGCGAAGATCATCCAGGCGATCAGTGATCACACGGCCAGTCTCGTCCATAACTTCCACATCCAGGGCGGCCTTCTGGCTGATGTCATCGCTCTGAAGCGTGACGAAGTTAGCAACGTCGTAGAGTCCGAAAACGTGGGCAACGCCAAAAGTTTGAGGGAGAGCCATAGGTGCGAGATCTTAGTCCTACGCGGGAGTCAAGCCGGAGGATAGACAGCCGCCAGCTCATAAGTCAGGGCGTTCCCGTAGCGTCTATCGGCCACGGCCTCTTCATCAGATTTGATCCATGCATGGTAAAGCTGTCCCTGAGTCCAGGCCGACTTAAGTCCGTCAAGATCCTGCATGATAGCTTGAACATTCTCCACCCGTTCCCGATGCATCGCCAGAGCTTCCGCATCAGTAGGGGCGTCGTCCGCAGATGAATAGACGAAGATCTTGATGGTAAGGGAAAAGTTACCCAGGGGGCGAGCTTGCAGATCCACATGCGACTCGGCCGACTCAGCGTAAAGGATAACGGCAGGTAAAGTCCTGATCTCATACGTCTGGCCGATGTTCACCTGGACTCCAGGAAGCATGCTGGCGTTCGTCGTGAACCAGGCCTTAATGGATTGCTCCGTGATTGTTCTGATGCCGTAGGTCGTCATGTGTTTAAAAGGATTGTCTGCTGGCGGCTGTCTGCCCTTGAGCAGTGGCAAGCCAGAGAGGGATCTGTTTCTTCTTAAGCTCCTGGATCATCTTCACTCTCATCGCATGCATGCGATAGCTCAAGGCGGACTTCAGGAGTCCAGAAGGCATCGCTCGCCTGCCGACCGTGTTCCCGATGGTCACGGTGGGCATCATCGGCTTATTAAGATCAGGGAGTCCGATGGCATAGGCCTCGCCTTCGGGTTGCTTAACCCAGGCGGGAGCTCTGACTTCCTTAGCTCTGATCTTCTGAGCCGCCCACCAGTAACCAGACTTCATGATGCCGACGTCGTCGAACTTGCGTTTCATGTATTGTTCGATGTTTCTTTCCTTAGGCACGATGGCGAAAATCCCTTTGGCTTTCTTGGCATAATCCTGGAGCCCGCCCTTGCCGTCGTATTTACGATGGCGATTATGGAGCTTGCTCATCTGGGAATAATCACCGTTCTCGATGAACACGACAGATCCTGATGCCGGGTATTTTCGTTGAAATGACTCCCATCGTTTCATCGGGCTCTTTCCATCTTCATGCTTTCCGTGCGCCTTCTCCCACATCTTGAAAACTTCCAGTTTACCGATGGCCGTGATCTGGTTCTTCGTGGCAAAGGCAACGGGCTGGAACATTTTGAAGACTGCGGCCTGAACATTTGCCATGCCCTTTTTCTTAGCAGTGGAAGCCAGGCCAGCGCCAGAGCTGACAGACGGTCCAGTGATCTTCGCCAGATCCATGCAAAACAATCCAGCTTGTTCGCGGACTGTTTCTCCCAGATCTTTCCCCAGGACTTTTGCGTAGTCGTGTAGGTGCGCCATCAGCTGAGACGCATCGGTGTGTTTAACCTTAAGCTTCATCAGCCAGCTGGCCCGGCCTTTGTCTGGACGCGGGCAATTACCCAGGCCGAGGGCGGGCGATCAGTTATGGAGACGATACGGTATTGCTTACCGTTGAACGTGACGAGGTTTCCATAGACCACGACCCCAGGACGTGCCTCGACATCAGACTTCAGGAACTTCACATCGTAGGCCGCAGAGTCCAGGAAGCCACCAGTCTCGAGATCCTGCTGAACCACTGGTTCGCTCATCAGGACATCAAAGGAAGTGGGAGTGCCGTTGCCCTTTTGGACAGTGACGGCCTTAGGGATCTCTGCCAGGATCTCCCCTGCGTCTGATGCCCATTCGTCCTGGATGATGCCCATGGCTCTACGCCGCAGTCAAAAGGCCATGGGTAGGGGTAGGGTAGGGGTAGGGCATGCAAACGCCTGGACGGGCTTCCCAGGCCTGTCTATTGACGTGCCAAATAAAAGACCCCACCAGGTTTCCCTGGTAGGGTCTTGATCTTTACTCTGCGTCGTCCGCAGATCCAGCTTCCACGCTGTCGAGATTATGGAGGATCTCGTTCATCGTTTCTCCCAGGACGCATCCACGGCCTTCGTAATTGAAGGCGGGCTTCAGGCGAACCCAGATGGTTCGCATGTTACCTCCGAACGTGGGGAGCTCAGTCCATGCATAAGCTACCACCGGGGTGGCGAGCTTCTTAGGAATGAACTCCAGGAGCTTTGCCTTCTGCTTTTCAGTCAGAGGGCGAGCGGCGGGATCTTGCGGGTCGTATGCTTTTGTGGTCATGTGTTTTGTGGTTTGGTTTCCCCAGGCGGTTAGGCCTGGAAAGGTTTTCACGACCTGGGCGATACGTGAGAAAGAACAGTAAGGAAAACTTAACCTTACATCTTTATCCTATAACGTGGGGTCGTCTGCGTCAAGGTTTTATTTTCAACCCATTTTCCAGGAGCTCCGAAATCATGACAAACAAAAGGCCCACCAGGTTTCCCTGGCGGGCCTCGTTCTTATTCTCCGAGCAAACCTTTGGCGGCGAGCTGATCCTTGGCGAGCTTCACCAGGGCGGGCAGATGCTTCTTAGCTTCAGCCATCGTCCTATGCTCCCAGCGAACCGTCTTGCGGTTGGCTTCCCAGATCCCATCTCGCTTCCAGCAGAGCTCCCTGTTTCGGAAGTTATCTTCTGGAGCGTAGCCGCCTTTGAAGTTCACCAGGTCGGTGATCTCATACATCGCCGCGCTCAGGGAGACGTATTCCACGCTGGACGTGGATCCGCCACCGAATGAGATCCCGATGCAGGGGTCGGCACTTACGACTACCCACTTGTTCGGCAGGTTCGTCTTGATGCGGACGCTTTCAGGTTTGTCGTTCTTCGTTCGTTTTGTGGTCATGTGTTTTGTGGTTTGTAGATCCCAGGCCTTGCGGCCTGGAAAGTGATCATGACCCGAGCGAAGCTTGTGAGAAAGAACAGTAAGGAAAACTTAACCTTACATTTTCATCATAAGAAATCCAATCGACGACGTCAAGGATTTTTTTTTGGCTCGATTTTTTGCGACGACAAAAAAGGCCTCGGTTTCCCGAGGCCTTGATGAAGTCCTGGATGTCCAGGATTAGAGATCCGAGATAACGACTCGGAGAGCGGCGTCAGGATTACCGACGGACTGACCGATGATCCAGGAAGCAGAGAGGTTCGACAGACCCTTAGTCCAATCGTACCAGCTACGGAGCGAGAAAGCGAAACCGCTATCAGGATCCTGGACGGTGATCTGTTCGCCACCGCCAGTAGTCGGAGCGGCCGGAACGCGCGTCACGATGACATGGCCTTCGCGACACGAAGCGATACCGTTCAGATGTTCGCCAGCAGGAGCGGCGCTGAAACCGTTATATTCGTAGATGTCGATGCCATGGAGACGACCGACCTTGCCATCGCGGATCACGGACGTGTCACCGATGGAGAGATACTGAGCGACAGAAGCATCCTGGAGAAGCTGGCCGAAAGCGTCAGGCGAAAGCAGGAGCGCTCGATCAGAGAAGGGCAGGTTCGCCTTCGTCATAGCAGTGGCGGCGTTAGCAATCGCCACGCGGTTGAAATTGGCCTTCGTGCCGGAGTAGGCGATGCCAGCATAATTAGCGGCAGTGGTTTCAGCCAGGACGCCATCGAAGAGGGACTTCACAGTGGCGTTCGCCATCGGAGCGATGAACACGCGACGAAGCATGTCCAGGGAGATCGTGGCGACTTCGGTATCAGTGAAAGCAGTGGCGACGTAGTTATGATCAGCGAGAGTGATCGCGACATCAGTGGCATCAGCGTCTTCAGGAACGAAGCCGTTGGCGCGCACGTAGGTGCTAGCCGTGAACTTGTTAGCGAAGCGGGTGTGGACGACCTGGCCCTTTTCAGCGACGTAGCTGGAGAAGTCGGTCGTGACGATTTTGTTCAGCGGCGCGAGGACGGGAACAAGGGTGCGAAGGGTTTCGGCCGCAACGAACTGCGGAGCCAAACCCTGATTGAGAACATTATTGCTCATGGTTATTTTTTAATGGATTGGGTTGAAATTGATTGATCAAGCGACGCCCTTAACGGTGACGACTTTAGGAGCCGACACTTCCTGGCGAACTTTGAAACTCTGAGAAACATCGAAGGCAAACGTGCCGTCGGCGGTTTTCTTCAGTGCGATGGAATAGCCGATCCTGGTGATCCCTTTATTGGCGTTGGCATCAGAAACGATGTCGTTCCAATTAGCCGCCAGGAGCTCACCGAGCTTGGCTGAAATAACGTCAGGGGCGGACATCACTTGATGCCCAGATGGGCGACGATCTGCGAACGGTTCTTATTGTAAAACGCGAGCTTTTCAGCAGGATTGCTGATAACGAGATACTCGTTCCAGGTTTCCTCAGGGGACTTGACGGTGGCCGCATCGGACGCAGAAATCTCTACGGGAGTAACACCGACAGAGGCGACGATGTTCGCGGCCTTCTTTCCGACGGACTCAATCTGCGAGACGGCCTGGGTTTTGATCTCTTCAGCGGAAGCGAGAGCTTTGCTGAGTTCTTCGATCTTAGCGATGGCAGAGTCACGCTCAGAAACAAGCGCAGAGCTGGCTTCTAGCTTCTCGACAGCCGTGGCGTATTCAGCCGCCAGCGTGTCATTCTTCGCCTTCAGTTCAGAGATCTCTTTCGCCATGGTTTCAGCTTCACCAGACTTAGTCGTGAAGGCGGACTTTAAGGCCTTAAGGGATTGCTCGAGAGTCATGTGGCTTCGTGATTTGAGTCTACGCGGGAGTCAAGCGACGCCCCTGGAGCGGTGCTTTTTAGATCCAGACTTGTCATGTTTGGCGTCAGTCTCGACGGCCTTTTCGCCAGCTTCATCCTCATCCTCAGCTTCGCTTTCAGATTTCTCAGACGGCTGAGGTTCGACGCCATCCTGGTCGCCTTCCTTATCTTCCGCCTTAGGGGTTTCATCCTCGTCCTCGGGGTGCTCGTCCTCGTCGTCGTCGTCGCGCTCTTCATCATCATCGACTGGCTTCTTAGCCGCCTCAATCTTGATCCCTGCCAGAGCACGGGCCGAAGCGAACTTTGACATTTCATCAGCTTCCCCTTCCTGGCCTTCAGAAACGAGCTCGGAGATCTCATGACGTTCATCATTCTCTTCGTCTGCTTCCATCTGGGCGGCGACCGACGCGCTCAGGGACTCCATCAATTCATCGAAGCCGTTGATTAGGGAGGTTACTAGTCCAGCTTCTGCTCCACGTTTGCCAGAGAACATCTGGCCTTCCATCGAGCTATCCTCGACATAAGAACGCACCGACTTAACCGCTTCCTTGAAATCCGCATGGATGTCCTCGACTTCCTGTTGAAGCATGCGTCGCTGGTTCTCATCCAGGGAGGTTCCAGGGATCCCTGCGCCCTTAAACGCGCCCGCCTTGATCACGTCCATGCGAACGCCTTCCATGCGGTAAGCTTCAGACATGTCGGGGAAGGCGATGTAAACGCCGACAGAGCCGACAGAAGAAGAAGGCGTGGCATAGAACTGCGACGCCTGGGATCCAAGCCAATAGGCCGCAGAGCAACATTCAGAAGCAGTGAAAGCGATCACTTCCTTCGGGAAGTCCTTGATCCGATTTGCCAGCTCAGGGACTCCGACAGAAGTGCCGCCAGGGGAGTCGATGTCTAGGATCACCGTCTTGATAGAGCTATCGCGAGCGCACTCTTCCAACATTTCCTCGATGTCATGAACATCGCAACAGCCGCAAAGGGACTCAAGCTCAGACAGGTTCTTTCCGATCACGCCCTTAATCGGGACAATCGCGTAGGGCGGAAACTTTTCGAGGGTCGGCTTGGCTCCGAAGATAGCCGCCAACATGTCGCCCATGTCAGACATCTTCGCATCCATAGGGATCTCGATGTCACCGACGCGATTAAGATAGGCCTCGGCCTGGGCGGGCTGGATCAGCAGGGGGCGCTGACTCTTGAAATCTTTTGAAAGGTTACGCATAGATTTATTTATTCTTATCGGCAGGGAAAGGAGTGAAGGAAGTCGTGGCCGGGGACGGTTCGTCTCCGAGAGTCTGGTCGATGTCCATTGGATTGTTTGACGGCTGGTAAAGCATGGAAACAGGGACGCCAAACTCTGCGGCCGTGTCCTTGATCAGCTTAGCATCGGAAGCACGACGGCGGATCTCTTCCCTGGGATCCATGCCCTGCTCTGCGAAGTGGTCGGACAGCGTCTTGAGTCCCATCGCGATGTCCTTCTGGTTTGCAGACGCCTCGCGACCTGCGTCAACAGTGACACGTCTGGGAGTTACCCAGTTCACTTTACTCCATTCGTCATTCGCAGGAAGATCACCGTTGGCGATGGCGTTGCCGATCACGTAACCCCACACGGGAGTCAGGAAACGAGTCATGAACATGTGCTGACGAGCTCCGAATTGGCGCTCAGCTTTAGAAACGACGAGGCGAATAGCCGCGCCTCCGATGCCGTTTGGATCTGCCGTGAACTGATAGGGAAGGACGCCAGCCGTTGAGTCCTTCTGAAGATGTTCGATAAATCCGGTAAAACTTGCGTTTGGCCGCTGACTTTGGAAACTTTCGAGCTTCTCGCCAGGAGCGAGCGAAAGGATCTTTCCACCGATGAAAGAACCGACCTGCTCAGGGTTGTCGTAGACGCCTTGAGGATAATCCTGCGGACGCATGCCGAACGCCTCAAAGTCTGCCGTGCTTCCGTCGAACTGCGGGTTTTCCCTGGTGATCGTCCTGGTGATGTCAGAAGATGTTTTGACGGCCAGCTTCTCCATCGAAAGGATCTCCAGGATGTCGATCAGATTATTGATCGAATGTTGAAGTGGGGAATACGCACGGGCTCCAGAGACGTTCTCTGCATGATGAACGTGCATGATAGAGTTAGAAGGGATCAGTCGAGTCGTGCCGTCAGAACGGATCACGTTGTAACCGACGACCGCCCCGAACTTATTGAAAAGGATCCCGTCAAACATGCCCTCGGGTGCGCCGATTGCCGCCGCCGAAACTCCGACTCGGTGCGACTCAATCAGCTGGATCTTCGCCACCCCATCAGAGGAATAAGTTTTGAGGACGAAGATTTCACCGTCCACATCGACCTTTCGACATGCGATCTGCTGAGCTTCCCAAAAATTGAAACGTCCAGTGATGTCGCAGGGACGGTTTGCCCAATCGTTAAAATAAGCTTCCGCCTGGGAGTTCCATGCTTCATCAGCTGACGACGCCTGAGCTCGGATCCCGTCACCGATGGAATAGATCACGTTATCCGAGATCATCTGGCGAATGAGTCCAGAGTTCACCGCCAGCCAACGCATTTTTCGCGTAAGCTCCTGGCGGTCGAAAGTCGTCATGACTTTCTTTTGATCAGCGGGCCATGGCGTATTTACCCACTGGCGTTTGTTGGAATATTTGGCTCCCTCAAATTGAGAGAAGATCCCTGATCCGCCTCCACCGAAGCCGTCTGCCCTTGCCTTTAGGCCTTTGCCTTTGGCTCGGGCCTGGTGGGTAATCTTCTTTTTCGGTGATTTCGGCATGATGAATTAAAGGCCTCGGAAGTTCCAGAGTCCGTTATAAACGCGGACGCGATCAATCGATCCGTATTGAGCAGGATCCTTGATCTGAAGGGCGTAACGACATTCGATAAGCGTCGTCTTGATGTCCATCGGGAAGGTTTTAGAAACGGACGTGCCGCTGTCCGTGTAAGTCATCATCGTCTTTCCTTCCATTAAAAGCGCGGCGGCTTTATCCGCAATCGCTTCGATGCGAGCTTGTGAAAGAATAAGAAAACATCCTGACGCCTGAGCCATAACCCTACGCCGCAGTCAAAACGAAGGCCAGGATCGTGACTCAATAGAGCAGAGGATCCTGGTGCCGCCCCGTCAGACCATGCCCGGACAAACGAGGTGCGACCTGACTTTCGCTGGTCGTTGTGCAAAGTCAAGACTCGCTGACAGGTTCTTCGGACTTCTGCTCCAGGACATCCTCCGCGCGGCCAGTCAATCGCCAGGCCAAAGCGGGAAGGATCATGATAACCTCGCAATCCCAGAAATGATTATCCTTGTTCACGACGTCCCAAAACGGCTTTCCGTTGGTCGCGATGGTTCTCCGCTCAGACTTCATCTGATCCTTATAATCGTCAGAGACGTCCCCTGGGATCATGTGTTTCCCTCTTTTGATCAAAGCGGCCAGGACATCCTTCAGGCGTAGATTAGAAAAATAGAACCGTTTGACACGCTTGTTCCCGACCGCCTCTACGACAGGGGCAGAGTAAGGCCTGAGCTCAGTCTTAAGTCCTGCGGGAGTCTTGACCCGCCAGGCGAACTCGTTGCGCTGGTCGCCTCGCGTGGCAACCCATCCGTTCGTAGCACAAGCCGCCAGGACTTCATCGGGCTGGTAGCCGGAGTCGATGAATACGTTGGCCGGATGAACGCCGTATTTTTTATGCGCGTCGATGAGCTGAGGCCAGTTAAAGCAATAACCGCAATCAATCAGTCGAGATCTGCCGTCCCCAGACCATCCTCTGACAGCCCAATAAAATCCACGCTTCTGAACGTCGACGCCCATGAAACGCATCCGCACAAAGTCAGGAGCCGCCCTTAACTCAGGCGTTAAAAGATGGAAAGCCGTAGGCCTACCGCCAACGAACCCGCCTTCCTGATCCCAATCCTCTCCCATCTTAAAGTCCCCTGGACGGGCTTCGGTCTTGATCTCGTCTGGCTGTTCTTCGTATTTCTCCGCCAGGCGTTTCTGAATGAAGATGCGTAGCGGTTCCTCGTCGCCGTATTCTTCGATGGCTTCCTTTGCCTTGATCATCATCACCGCAAGCTCTCCCCAGGACATCGTTGCGACGCTGTTCCAGTGAAGGCCTACGTAACTTGCGTTGCTCGATGGCTTCGTTGGGACGAACTTCCCTTTGGCGTTCGCTTCCAATCGTGTTGCGTTAGTGTCCGGCAGTCGCGCCTTGCACGACGCGCACTCGAAAGTCGTCCCCTGGGAAACCTTGATCAGATCCCATTCATCATTAACTTTTGCATCTTCAGGAAACTTGATCTGCGCCCACGCCCACGGTTGCACATGGCCGCATGCAGGACAGCTCATGTTCCATTCGCGCAAGTCGGTGGACTCATGAAGCTGATGGAACTCCTGACCGTCCACGCCTCCCTGCGACATCATGATCCGCTTCCCCATCCAGCCGAAGGCCGTCACTCGAGCTGAAGCTTCAGCCAGATGTCCAGGGGGCGCCATCCAACATTCGTCGGCAATAACATAACGCAGAGAAAGACGCTGAAGGTTTGTCTCGTTATGGATGCCTCGGCAGTAAATCGTCATGCGATCAAAGTCAGTGGTCGTTGATCTTTCCATGTCATCGCCTTTGAACTTTGCCTTCACTGGCGGGCAATTATTCCAGACAGGCCTGAGATAACGGATTGAAAAGTCCTTCGCTTCGGAGTCCGTGGCCTGGAGGATCATGGTCGGTCCTGGCTGGTTAGCGATAACGTAGCAGGAGAACAATCGAGCCAACAGTGATTTGCCAGACTGGATGCTCGCCAAGACAGTGAGCAGACGTGTCTCAGGATCAGCCGCAATCCTAAGCGCCTCAGCGATCCAGGGAGTGCGCTCAGCTCTGAACGGACCCGGCATCGGTGAGTCGGGGATCGCCAGGACGTTGGCTTCCAGCCATTCGACTGGATCTCCTGAGTAAGCAGGACGTAGGACGTTGCGCCCTATTTTCAAAAGTTCTTCCTTATTCATCCTTTGAAAGATCCGCCCTTACGCGGAGCGCCCATGCTTCCAGGACTTTGACCGCCTTCGCTGGATTGTCTGGGTTGCAAGCTTCCGCCACATCGAGAGCCAGCTTGTCCAATCGGTTCACGAAGTCCCCTGCAAGTTTCCTCATCGCATCAGCTGAGTCAGCCGCACGAATGTATTCCCTATTCATTAACGCCAGGCGATCAGCTTCCGCCTTCAGCTTCGTCAGAGTGTTCACCGTTTTGTCGTAGGAAGCATAAAGCCGGGACTGTTGCGGCGATCCAGACTTCACCGATTTGATGTATTGATTGCGAGAGATCTGCACCAGGATGCGCTGGCGTTCGATGATAGAGTCAAAGGTTTCCAGGACTGTTCCGTTCCCCTTATCGTCAGGGACTTCCGTGGACTCAGCAGGAGCTTCGGCCTGAGAGCTTCCGTCCAGCTTGTAATCGGAAGGCGGGATCCCAGTGGACAAATGGCGTTGAGCTCTCCACTTCTCCGCCTCTTCGATGCTATCCAATGGCATGCCCTCGGAGACGAGCTGAGAGATACGCCCAGGCGAAAGCTCCCATCGCTCCGCCAGGATCTTTTGGCTGATCGACATCAGCTGAGTTTCTTAAAGTTTTCAGTCAGGATCACTGGAACGGTGTTGCGCCAGCGAACTTTGTGATGAATACGCGGGCCGCTCCCTCCATCCAAGACTGAGATCTTCACTGACGACGGCTGATAGATCACCGAATAGAATGTTTTGACGTATGTTCCGCTGTCCAGATACAGCTCCGTAAGTCCGCCGCTGTTAGATTGAGTCCGCTTCTGCTTTAGACAGACTTTCATCACCGTCAGGAAAATCCCTCCGCGCACTCCATTATCAACGTATGAATTAACGTCCTCGTTGATCCGACCGAAGAACTTGAAAGGCCTGTCCGTGGAGCAAAAAAAGCTGTTCATCGCCTTACGCTTTGGCTTGCGCCATGCAGATCCCTGGTCGCCGCCAACGTAGTCACCGCTCTGAGCCATCGCGATGGTCAAGGCCGGGATACTGATGTAATAATCCATCATCACATCCATCAGGGCGTCCAGGTCGACGAGCCGCTTGTCCACGTAGTTCCCCTGGTGATCTGCCATGTGGCGGAAATCCGTGTAATCATCATCGAGCATAATGAAATAACGGATGCCCAGATCCTTAGCGATGTCGAAGCATGCGTTCCGTGCATAAACCACCCCACGACGTCCTGGGAAGTTATCTCCGATGTCCGTGTAGCCGGCCGCTTTTTCCTTATCAAAAACGTAAAGCTCATCGCCAAACTTTTCACGATACTCTTCATGCGACTGATCTTCGTTGTCGATGATCACGACGATGCGTCCCGTGTATCCCAGGCGGCGCAAAGTTTTGTAAGTGAAAACCTTATTAGCCCGTCCGTGCGTAAGGATGAAAGCGGCGAAGTCTTTATGCTTCATCGTCTTCCTTCTCCTGGGAAGTTTCATGTGCCGCCGCGTAGATGTCTTCGATCTGCTTTGACAGTGCGACATAACCGCCCTCGATGGCCTTATTGAAATCAATAATCACAAGGGCCGAAGCTTCCATGAGCTCCTGGACTTCCTTCGTGGCGTGGCAGTAATATTCAGCGATGTTCTGGTAATCGAAGATCACATGACGCTGGGCCGCTTGCATCAGGAAGGCCTTTTCCTCTTCCGTGGCTCCAGACTCTAGGATCTTATCAGTCAGCTCTTCCATCTTCTTTTTATCAGTCAGGATGGAAAGATCCGGCTTCTCTCCCCTTGGCTCGTAAATCGGTGTGTCGATCTTCTTAGTGTAATAACCAGGATCAGAAGGATCTTCATGTTCTCCCATCAGCGCCGCAAGATCCTCAGGACTGAAACCGATTGCGTCCATGTCCACCAGGCCAGCTTCCTGGATCGCCATCAATTCAATCTTCAGGAGCTCATCGTTCCATCCTGCGTTCAGCGCCAGCTTGTTATCAGCCAGGACGTAGGCCTTCACCCGCTCTGGAGTCAGATGCTTCAGCTTGATCACGGGGACTTTTTCCAGGCCTAATTTCTTAGCCGCCATCAGACGACCGTGACCAGCGACGACAGTTAAATCGTCTTGAACTAAAATGGGATTATTAAACCCGAACTCGCTGATGCTTTTCGTCAGCTGTTCCACTTGCTCAGCAGAGTGCGTCCGAGCGTTGTTAGCGTAGGGTTTAAGATCCTCAGTCGGGATCATAATCACTTCGTGGAATGGGGTCATGGATTGTTCAGAGTTTAGAGTTTAGAGTTTTGACTAAAATCACACATTTTTCAGGTAGAGTCGGAACCACCCGTGCGACAGGGGTAGGGAGCCAATAGATTTCTTCATGGGGTAGGCCGGAAATCAGCGTGAAATGCCGCGGAGAATGGAAGAGATCCGCATGTTATTAACCTCATCCTCTGGCCTCATGAACCTGGAAGGATCCAAACCGAGACGACGCAGGAGCTTGCGACACCTCAGGGACACTGCCGCACGTGACATCTTATGACGCTTAGCCAGGACTGTCATCTTCGGAGGTTTGCCTTCACCGACCACGATGCGAATGATGTCAGCATGAAGACGCATGGCTGGATCAGTGGATCCATCCAGGCCTTCCAGCAGGAAGTGGAGCGTGGCTCTCAGGCGTATGGAAGCCAGCTCAAGCTCTGCCAATCGTGGGTCGATGCCCTTGCCTTCTTCCTCCCTGGCCTGGACTTCATCCAGGGTCGGATTAGTGAGCTCTCGATTTAGTGCGAACGACCCCATCCTTTGCATCACCCGATTGAATGACTCTTCCTCATTCCGTTGGAAGTCGAAATGATTGCCGTTCATCCTGGATCTGCTTTCCAGAGCTTCCCCATCGCCAGGGGCATCGGCCCTAAACGCACCAGAAGCGATCAAGGATCTGCGTTCCTGATCAGATAAACGCTTCCACCAAAGGGAATACTCGCGATTAATTGTTTTCTCGGAGCTCAATCGATTAGGTCGTCTGGTTTCGTGTGATTTCGAGCAGATCGACCAGGTTTCGAGCGTTATCGAGCACAATCGGCCAGATCGGCCAGCTTTCGATGACTTTCGGATGAGTCGAATAGGTTTCGAGCGTTTTCGAGCAAAGCGAACGCAATCGAACAGCTTTCGTTTCAGAAAGGCCGTTTCGATGCAAATCGATTGGGTCGGTTGTCAAGCGGTTCTATTCGGAACACCGCTTTTCAATACGCAATTTCAATCTTTCACGTTATTGATCCAGATCTTCCTGGCTGGATCATAACTGATCAGGCCTAATCGAACAGCTTTCGTCTTGAATGACCGTGGCTGAAAACCGAAGTCCTGGGCCGTCATAAAACATCGCTCTTTAAGCTGATCCTGGGTTATCTCCTTAGGCCATTCGCTGACGTAACCCTTAAGCTTCTGGTTTCTTCCCTGGTAGGTCGCCCTTGCCGACGCTATTGCCCGTAGTCTGGTCTGCTCCATGGCTTCTGGTTTCTCCCTCCAGAGGCGTTTCCATAGCTTCAGGAGTCTGATCCTGGGGTTAGGATGATAATCGCTCATCATCGGCCTGGCTTGGCTGAGGATCCTGGGGCGAAGGGAGCCCATCCAGGGCGAACCTGAAGCCCTAATCTCTGAAAGAGATTACGGTGTGGCTCCCTGGTTTTGACCATGCGTCCTGGACGCCCCTTAGGGGTGGGGTTGTGGTCTGGGGTAGGGTAGGACATGGGATCACCAGCTCCGTGGCTTCTGAGGGGATCTGGAAGGGGTTTGCGGGGCATCCTCAGAAGGCGTCCCCTCCCCTGGCTGAGCGTATTCCCATCGGATCTCGCCCTTGGCTCTGGCATGGCGGATGCTGATCTCCCCTGCAAAGTCCCCGACCGAGTTCTTCAGGCCAGCTCTTCCTCGCCTCTTCGTCAGTCCGAACTTAAAGATTGGCTCTTCCCCTTGCTGACGCACCAGAACTGCCACTTCGCGAAAATAATTGACGAACTCGGAACTCCCCGCCCCTGAGTAAGCCAGGTCGGCCACTGTCTGCCCTTCCTTGTCCTTTGCCGCCCGTGGCTTCGTCGTGTGATGCATCGCGATCAGGACTGCCTGGGTTTCCACCAGGACTTTATTCAGATCATGACGAAGGAACTTTGAAGCCGCCTGTTGATCTGCGATGTCGATGCCAGCAAAAGACAGAAGAGGATCGACGAAGATCAGGTCGGCCCTATGCTGGACGATCAAATCCCTCAGCATGCCAGGGAAGGCGTCGCCCACTGAATTGATGTCACGAAAGATCGCCAGGTTTTCCTCCAGGGCGTTCTTCTCATCAGGCCAGAGCTGAGCTCCAGCCACGACATCCTGATACGCCTCCGCCACGTCCCCGAAGTCATTTTCCGCCTGGACGATAACGATACGCAAGGGACGCTTTGCCTTGATGCCGAAGAAGTCCTTGCGGCCACCGACAGACCAATGGACAGCCGCTTGCATCATCAGGGACGACTTGCCGACTCCAGCTTGTGAGACGATCAGGGCGGATCCGCCTTTGCAGAGCCATCGATTACCCAGGACAGTGTTAGGATCATTCATGCGATCAAAAGCCAGGAGCTCATCCGCAATCATCTTGACCGGGACGCCAGACTTCTGGCCTCGTCCCTGGACTGCTTTCAGAGATCCTTCCGTGTAAGCCAGGAGAGTCTCGGGGTCGGTGGCAGGATCGGCAGAAAGCTCCGCTGTCTTTTTCGCCACCGTGTTGATGTGACGCAGAACCGACTGACGCCTGACTTCATCTGCCCATGCGGGATTGATCAGTGAAGATCCCACCAGGGAAGTGATCTCCGAGACATAGAAGGCCTCGACGGTGGATTTGCGTTCCCGCAGACGCATCGTAACGGTCAGCTCATCAGCCGTCACATTTTCTTCAGATAAGGAGAGGATCGCTGAGGCGATGTCCTGATGCTTTGGCTCCAGGAAGTCCGAAGGGATTAGGTTCGGAGGAAAAGGAAGTGAGTCCCTCAGGACTCCGCCGAGAAGAAAACGCTCGACGTCGGTGTTTTGTGGATTGGGCATGGGTTAAGGGAAAGGGGTTTGATGTAGATCAGGGACGTCGTCGATGTCTAATCAAATGCGTCGGCTTCCTGGACGGGGGGCCGTAATGATCCAGGAGACGCAGTCGCCCTTTTGTGATTACACGAAAGCGACGTATTTCCAGGATGTTAAGTTTGACGGCCTTCGTCAGATAAATCCGCCCCTGAGCTTGAGAGAGCTTCCATTTTTTGCACCAGTCTTCACGTTTCAGAAAACCGGGGTCAGGTTTCACGGCGGACTTATTAATTTCTGCCAGGACAGCGGAAAGGATCGCGTCCGCGTTTCTTCTGTAAGCCATGCGTGAAGCTTTCATTCGTTTGTCCTTCCTTCCAGATAATCGCATCGGTTCTGAAGTGTCTCGACCTCGGCCTTGAGGCGGGCGTTCTCTTCCTTAAGTTTGACCATGTCTTCCTTAGCTAACCTTGCCGCATAAAGAAATACGGTCAGATAATCAAGTTCGCCAGGATCTCTTTCGTGGTTCATTTGCGTAATCCTTTCGGTGGAGTCCAGACGGTGAGATCTGACTGCCAGAGCCAGCGATCGCCGATGCGGTGGATGATCCAGGCCTTCCAATCTTTCCCCTGGAACCAGCCAGCGATGAAACCGTTGTTCCATCTGGCCGTGCCGAGATAATTTGATGCGTAATCCATGTCGTCGATCCTGCATAGGCAAGGCGACATGTAAGCCGCACCGCCTCCGTGCTTTGGCAGATTGACCTGGTGGCCCGTGTGTCCATGTCCGCACATGAACAGTCCGCCTTCTTCAGCGTAATGCATGCCCATTTTAGTCAGGTTCGTGCCGATGCCGTGATGAGCAGAGATCGGGCCGACACGCAGAAGTCCGAGCTTATGATGATAAGGGAGGATCCGCCTGGCTCCCGCCTTGTAAGCTTCACGATTGATCCTGGCTTCCAGGTCGGAGCAATAATCCCTGACGACAGCCGCAGGATGTGATCTCGCCATGTGCGTCAGTCTGTATTCGTGATTTCCCTTGAGCAGATACGTCGGGCGGAACTTATGCAAAAAATCGATGCCATGTTCCACGTCGTCTTTCAGGGACTCAGCTCCCTCGGTGTCAGACATCGCCCCTTTACGAAGTGAACGCATGTCAAAGTGGTCGCCTCCGGCGATCCTCAGATCTGGTTTAAAGTCCTTACAATAGGCGTAAAGAGCTTGCAGACTTTCATCGTCGCACATGTCCCCATGTGAGTCTGAAGCGAAGACGAACTTCGTGGGTTTAGTGGTCATGAGAAATCATCTGGAACACTTGAGAGGATCAACATGTTCAGGCGGAAAAAGATTATAGATCTTCGTCTGTCCAGGAGGCGGTGGAAACGCAGATTTGATCCTAAAGGAAAGGCCGTAGGCCTGGACTTCCTCGACGCTCATCTGCATCATTTCCGCAGTGTCCTTTAGGCCTATGCCCAGGCGGAAAGCTTCCCTGATCAGCACGGCAGGATCATAAGGGATAGATTGACCTCGATCGATGGCCGGACCTGTCCTAGAATGAGTCGTGTCGTCCTTTGAACACGCCAGGAGAAAATGAGCCCGTGCCAGGGATAGACCGAGGATCTCGCACCGCTCCTGGAGATCCAGTGGGCGTCGGGGTGAATTGTCGCAGACCATCTCGCCGTCAGAGTCCAAGCTGTCGAGCCAGGTTCTTTCCTTCGCTGAGAATTGATGGTTTGCTATCAGGTTTGAAGCCGTAGTTCACATGCACGGGGACGTTGCGAACGATCTCCCCGATGGATTTTCCTTCTTCTTCGTTGGCCGCTTCTACTCCAGCCGTCGTCACCTGGACGGTGTAGATCTTCCATTCGTCACCGAGGGCGTAATTCACGATGGTCAGTTCATTCATGTATCGCCAGTCGGAGCAGATCACCGTCACGTCTTCATCTGGAAACCGTTTGGCGTCCCGCATGCATTGGCGCGTGAAGGCGTGGGCGAAAACATCGCGGTCGATAGATCTGGCAAACATGCCAGCCGCTACCAGGAACTCGCGATGCTTAACCTTGAATGACTCATTACGGAAAGTGCGGGATGATCCGCTTCCTCCCAGATCCAGGACTTGCAGATAACAGTCGCATGCATGCTTAAGCATGTCCGCGAAATTAAGACGAACGCTGGGCCGCTTGGCTCCGAGCTCAATCCCTTCAGCCAGGGAGTCCTTCCCCGCACGTGCGTATCCAGTGATCAAGATGATTGCTTTCATGCGAGGAAGGATTTGATGGATCAGAACGGGACTTGTTCTTCGGCCCCGGAAGAGAACGACTCAGGAACGTCGGCGGACTTTCCGTAGATCTCACCGCTGACGGGAGTGATTTTCGTCAGCTTGTAGTTAAACTGCATCTTTCCGTTCCACTCCTTATCGGGAGTGACATCCAGTTCGATGGTCGCCTTCTTACCGAAAGCGGGAGAAACATAACGGATCAGGTTTTCCACGTTCATGGAAGAAGGCGGTTCAGGGGCGAAGCTTCCAGTGAGCTTGCCCACCAGCATCGCCAGGCCTTTGCCGTATTCGACAGAGTAATTTTTCGTCATGCAGTTACCGTCACCGTCCACGAAGAACAGGCGGCAGGAAGCGAAGTTACGCTTGTTCAGCTTGAAGCGTTCCGACAGCTTTTCTTCTTTCGGTTTGATCATTTTCAGGATGTAAGTCCCGCTCTTCTCGATGTTCTTGAGAGGCGGGAGTTCGTTGTTATGCGGGTTCATTATGTTATGGGTTTGATGGGAATAGGAAATGAGAGTGAAAGGGCAGATGGTCATTTGCTCAGGATCTTGATGGCGGCGGCCAGCAGAGTCGCACGATAAGCCAGACCGATGCAAGCCGTAAAACAGCCAGCCGACACTTCAGCGAAATCTTTTGCGAAGGATGACATGATCAGGCGAACTGGATAGGGGTTGCGGACTTGGCAGGAGCGTTGATGTCCAGGACTTTGACTTCAGATCCATAACCAGGCCATTCGTCCAGGGCGACGCATGACTTGTAAGCTTTCAGGCCCGCCTCAAAATCCATGGCCGCATAAGTCATGAGCTCAGGCCCGAGCTCGTAAATTGCGAACTCAAAAGGAGCTTCCTTTTCAGCCACGATGAAACGAAACCCTTTGATGCGTTCACCGAAGGCCGCTTCATAGGCCAGGCGATAGAAATAGGCCTGGAGATTATAACGATACGACCTGACGGACTGAAGGAAACCCTTGGCCGATGCGTCTTCGCTCGTCTTGAGATCATACAGATAACCGTCAGATCCGACAGCGTCGATGGCGGATTTCAAAATCGTGCCGCAATAATCCACCGAGAACATGAGTTCGGTGGCAGTGAACGTGACGCCCAGGGACTCCCTGGCCTTGATCATGGATCCAGCCACGCGGTCGCACATGTCCCATTCGTCAGCCGACACGATGGTTTTCCCGACAGACGAAGCTACGAAAACCTCGTAAGCCGCTTTGCCTTCTTTAGTGCGACGATCCAGGCCATCAGGAGTCACGGCGTATTTTTCATGAGCCGGGACTTCTTCCAGCACGATGTGATGAACCAGGGAGCCGACACGCAAAGCTTTGGACTCGGTGCGGTCAGCGTTCAGGGACGCCTTATAATGGGCCGGGGACTTCAGGAGCTCTTTCATCCCGGAACAGTTAATGGCTTTCGTTGCGTCGTAATCGGCGCGGGTTTTAATGATGTTAGGCATGGGTTTTGTTTGGGTTTGGGTTTAGGGAAAATTAGTTCTTATTCTGATCCTGGCAGATCTCCAGTTCGGAGTCGCCAGTGGACTCAGCTCCGACGTAATAACATTCGGGAGCGTTGATCTCCTTAGCTCTCTTGCGAAGGGTTTTGTCGTCGAAGATCAGGGAGTCCACGAAGTCGTTACCAATTTCTTCGGCAGACTCGACATCGTCAGCAGTGACGCGGATCTTGATCATTACGTATTCGGTGCGGATGTAAGCGGGCATGGGTTTATAGTTTGGGGAAATAGATTAAAGATCATCCTCTTCAGGATTAGCTTCAGCGATGTGCTGAGCCAGGGAGTCGCAAGACTCGATAGCATCAGACACGGCCTTTTCACATTGGGCAAGCGTGTTCTTCATCACTTTGACGGAAGAATTGATCCGCTTTAAACGGTCATAAAGTGGCTTCAGATCTGCCACGTTGTCGAAGCTCTGGTTCGTGGTTCTCAGATGTTCACGCTGAGCGGCCTTGATGTCGTCCAGGAGATGTCGGGCATCATCGCCCACGATCTCAGTGTCGCAAAAATACTCAAGCGATCCGAGCTGATCGTCTATGTTCTTTAGATGTCTGGCGAAGCTTTCTTTACTGGTCATGGTCGTGTTATGGTTAAAGACGGACTTCCTGGAGCTGAAGATCCTTTGAAGTCCTGATGAAGAAACGCACGTTCACTGGAGCTTTAAGCGAAGGGGAATTGTCACGCTTCCAGGAAAAAAGTTTCTCAGTGAATTCGGCAAGCCGCATCGATTTGATCTCGCAATAAGGGACGCTGTCCAGGAAGATAAAAAGGGCGAAAGGTTCAGGAGTAGATGCCGCGAGCTTGTAAATTGAGGACGGTATCGGTTTCGGTTTATTGATGATCTTCATACGGCGTTAGGATTAAAGCGAGAAAAGAATTGTCCATGCTTTGCCCAGAACTCCACGTTGCGACCTGAAACGCGGACTTCCTTCCTCTTCCACTTCCAGAGCTCTTCGGTGAACGAGTCGCGATCCCAAACCACAAACTCGGGATTTTCTACACGCCCGTCTATTACCAGGAAGAGAGCATGACTCTCCCTGGGCATTTTAGAAGCCATGTGAGACATGGACGTGGGAGGATTGGCAGGGATCTCTGGCATCAGCGTGACTTAAACAGTTTAGCGAGAACTTCGTTAACGCGATCCAGATCCTCCCTGGTCGCCTGAAGCTCCTTACGGAGTCCTTCGTTTTCCTCCAAGACCCGAAGCCACTTGGCCTCGAAATCCCGGGCCTCGATGCAGTAATAATTCGACACGGCTTTCAAGCGTTCCGTCTGGGTTTTGTAATTATGGAGCTCAAGTCGGAGATGCGTGATCTCCCTTAAGTGATCGCTGTCTTCATGTCTGCTCATGTGATCAGATGCTTTTGTCGTCCCCATCGACATCCTCGATGCGATCTGCAAAGTGTTCCGCTTCTGACTTGATGCACGGGAACTCTTCAGCGAGCCGACGCAAAGTCAGGACGAGATCCCTGAGTCTGAAATTACAGATCTCGTCGTAGGTCGCTTCAGACTGACGCCTCTGTTTCCTCAGATCATATGCGTCACCGTCATGCCGAAGCATACGCTGGCAAGCGCACCAGGCCGTCAGCTGAAGCAGGTTCAAGATCATGTCGTGACGCTCATCTTCTCCGTCAAGCTCATCGACGAACTTGATCATCTTTTTCCCGTCCAGTTCAGGATCAAAGTCCACCAGGATGGACTTAAGCCAGGCGGCATCCACGCCGAACTTTTCTTCGTCGAACTTGCTCATTTGGCGATGGCCTTGAGGAAGGCGACCTGGTTCTCGGTGATCACGGCCTGGTGCTCGCTACTGAGGGACGCAAGAGGATGGTCGTCAGATAACCATCCTTTAGAAACCAGATACGCCTTCGCCCTATCAAGCTTGTCTGCTGGAATAAAACTCCACCAGTGACCGCTGGCCTGAGCCGTAGTGCGTCGGGCAGGAGCTGAAGCTTTAGCTCCATCATCATCGATGTCCGTGGAAATACCGCAAGCGGTCTGGATGGACTGACGACGCAGATAAGTGATCGCGGAACCGAGCTTCTGGGCATCCAGGCCTTCCGCCTTAATTGCCAAGGATCCAGCTTCGTGAGTCATGCCGTCGGCATGCAGGAAGACGGTGGCGACGCGAACTTGTCCATCAGCAGAGTGAAGGGACTGATGCACGGCCAGGTTATGTTTAGACGCTTCCGCCTTCACGGTGTCCAGGATCTCAGCCAACGAAGCGTAGCGAGACTTGAAAGCCGGGTTGATGCGGTCTGCGGCGACGTTGCCGATGGCGTTCAGGAAGTTCACCAGATCCTGACGTGATGTGTTTTGTTCTTTAGGCATGGGTTTATGGTTTTGAGGAAAGTTAATTAATGGCTCCGCGAAGTCCTGCGTCAAGGATCAACAGGGCGTCTGCCGTGGCGAGCGTTACGCCGTTGCCAGGATAGATCTCCGAAGCTTTTGCCTTCAGCTTATTCTTCCACTGCGTCGTGGTCTGCTCTCCCTTCGTGCCGACTGGATGTGCTTTCTGCCAGGCCTGAGGGCGAACGGGGTGGATCTTCATGCCGAGGGCGACAGCCGCTCCATAGCAAACTCCGTAATTCAGCATAAGCTTGCCGATGGCAGATCCTGGAATGTTCTTCCCAGCGAACAATGGCGGAAGCTCGATGTAAAGGATCACGACTGGAGCTTTCTTCGACAGATCTGCCAACAGCGAGCAAACATCGAAATCAGTCGGGGGCATCCTCGTCGCAGTGGTCTTTCCAGCATGATGCCAGCAGACTCCGCCGTTCACTCCTGGATCGATTGCGATGAAAATAATGTCGCTCATGCTTTTGTTTTGAGATCATTAATCTCCTGACGCAACGCTAAACATGTCCCCTTGCTCAGAGCTTCCAGGTTCAGGAACCGTTCCTGGTCCATGTAGTAAAGGCCGATGAGCGTGGCACGATTGGTCGCCAGGGTCGGATCCTTCATGACTTCCAGCATTAAGGCGTTAATTTTAGAATGAGCTTCCCTGGCTTTCATTCTGTAAGTCCTGACATCTTCCTGGGTCGCCTTGAGGATGGACTTCCTATTCGCTATGCGATGTTCGTTGGTCATGATCAAAAGGTTTTAACCAGGCCTTCGACACGCCTGGCGTAAGGGTTAAGTCGGAAGCCACGGGCCTGAGCTCCAGCGAAGCCGCAGTTCCAGCAGAGGGCGATCTGTCCTGGGGTGGGACTCCTTACCCCTACCCGTTGCAATCTCGCCGCCAGGACGGAAAACAAGGCCTTGGCGACCCCTTCCTGGACTCCAGCTTCACGCCAGCGTGATCTGGACAGCTTAGGCAGTCCCATGGCTTCCCTGAAGGCGTTGGCATCCTCCCAGGCCTGGGCATGGATCTGCCAAGCTCCCAAGGCAAGTCCACCGTCCCCGACAGCCCGTAGATCTGCACCAGACTCGACCAGGGCGATGGCCCGCAGGATCCTGGCAGAGTCATCGCTGGCTTCCAGAAAGGACGCCAGGAGAAAGATGGAAAGGATGAGCTTCACGAAAGTGTCCTGGTAACGACTGAACCGCAGAAAGGTTCTACGCCAGCAGTGAAGCTGTATGTTATGCCAATCCATCCACCAGCCGCAACATAAGGTTCAATCTTAACGTCCAGGGCGTTGTTAGCTTGCATGATCCTGGCATAATGATCGCAGAGTTTCCTGGCCCGAGGGAGTCCAGTCCTGGCTGAGCAGATGTCCCCTGCAACGATGCGATCGTTGATCTCCCCTGACTCGATAAACAGCTGACGCATAATGGATAGATGGATCCCAGATTTCATACGTTGCGAAAATAGAAGCCATCGACCTCGAAATGATCATACATAAGATCGCGGGAGAACTTTTCCCAATCGAAGTAAATCTCCAGCTGGTGCGTATGTCTTCCGTTGGCCGGCAGACAGCTGAACAAGCCAACGCTGTCCGCATAATCATAAGCGAACTTTAGGTCGGTGGCGTATTCTCCGACGAAGGCCTCGTCAGCTTCCCTCAGATGCTTAAGCTCTGGATCGATGATGTTCATGTTATGGCAATAAGCGAGCATCGCTTCTGGCCCGATCGTGATGTCGTTTCTGGGATAAAGCTCCAGGATCTGATCCTTGATGTCTTTAGGTTTCTTCATGTTATTTGATCCAGGAGAGAACCAGAAAGAGCAGACAGATGCAGACAGGGATCAGAACAGCGTCAGCGAAAAGATCGTAGCTCATGGTCGGGATTATTTGGAAATGTTGATGGTCGTTTTATTCGCCTCGCGGAGCTTGCGGAGGATCGCCTGGGTTTCAGCGATCATTTCGTCAGCGCGGATCAGGATCTCCACTTCGTTGATCTCCCAGGGGTGGCTGGTCAGGTTCGCCAAGTTCCGCAGGACGAACATAGCGTCTTGCGTGTGGACGTAGATCTTGCGGGCCGTGTTCTGAATGTCTTGATTGCTCATGGTCGTTTGCTTTTTTGTGGGTTTGTGGAAGATCAGAGGACGCCGACGCCATGCTTCGACATGAACTTGCGGCAACATTTGCAAGTGACGTTGAGAGACTTCAGATGATTGTAGACGCGCGCGTGGAGGTTCGTCTTGCTATCGCAGACAGGTTTCTGGGTTTCAGCGTCAACGAGATGACGAAGCGTTCCCGTAATTCCGATGGAGGCGACTTTGTAGCTGGCGGTTTTGGTGGTCATGGTCATTTGTGGGTTTGGGTTGATGACTGAGAGATAGAAGCGAGGCCTGTTCCCTGTAAAGCGTTGATTTGAAATTATTTTCAAGGGAGGTTTCCCCACTGATCTGCCATCGCTTTTGCCACGCCCAGGAACGTCCTGGAGCTTTCCTTTGCGTTCTTGCTGATCCCTCGGCTAAAGGCCTGTCCTCGCCGCCTTCCGCCCGTATTGGACGGCAAATAGGGTTTCCAATCGGAAAGCACGTCAGTGGGAACCAGGGGCGGGAGTCCCTTCAGCCATAGCAGAGTTCGCTTGGAATAAGGATGACCGAACTGATACGGCTGGATCGCCTGAGTCGGTTCAGGGAGTCCGTAGATCTTCATCGGGGTGGGGTTTTCGATGCAGATCTTAGGGCAGTTCAGGTTCAGGAAAAGCTCGAAGAACTTTTTTGCTTCAAGGCCTTTCTCGTAGCGTTCCTGATTGATTTTCCCTCCGCCATAAAGCCAGCGAGCTCCAGCCCGCGAAAGAAACGTGCAGGGAGGATGAGCGATGATCAGATCCCACTTCATGCCCATCAGATCTCTCACGTCTCCCACATGATGCGGACCAGGAGTTTCCGTCTCTTGTAAATCACACGACATCGCGAAGTGTCCTCGGGCGATGAACGCATCACGCACACGGCCAGAACATTCGCAAGCGACAAGAACTTTTATCATTTGGTCGCCTCCGTTTCAATCGGCTTTGCATCTGGGTTGCAAGCCCGGCCAGCCAGGATGTCGTCATAAAGATCAGCGACCCTTTCCCTGAGCTTCCTGATCTCAGCGGATTGATCCTGGATCACTCTTGAGTCGATGGAAAGCTGATGATCAGCCAGATCTCCCCACTCGACCAGGGCGTTGATAATCCGATGAAGCTCCAGGGCGGTAGTCCAGGGGTTGATCCACCAGAACCGCGGCAAATGATCAGGACGCAGGATCTTCATCTGGTTCAGATTTAGAAGTGATGAGCAAACCGTTGCCCTCGAAAGAATAGATGTTAAAACTGATCCAATCGATAGCGTCGTCGGTGCTTTTAATGCCGTGAGCTTTCTTCACCGCAGGGATCAGCTTATAATAATCATAAACAGGCCAACCGCTGTTCGTGTAGCCGACTTTCGCCTTATCGAAGATCTTGCGCGGCTCCAGGATGATGCCAGGGAAATCAGTTTCCACTTGGCTTGGCTTATCAAGTCTTAGCAAAGCATCGAAAGCGTTTTCCAGTCCCTCGCATGCTTTATCGTCCCCTTGATCTGCCATGTATCCGACCGCCACATTAATCCATCGCCAGACACGGGCGATCGACTTGGCTTTTTTCTTTTCGTAGTTTGAACTCATTTGGAAAGCAAATCGATGGCCGCGTCTAAA